>ENA-OZDC01000898-OZDC01000898.1-human-gut-metagenome-genome-assembly--contig:-NODE-898-length-12877-cov-6.477149_pt1 | contig 12877 bp, 13 predicted proteins | sample MGYA00244082_ERZ653570 | MGnify/ENA primary metagenome ERZ653570 (study PRJEB26926, sample SAMN06164919) | human gut metagenome | biome: ENVO:00009003; feature: ENVO:2100002; material: ENVO:00002003... | reverse complement strand
CGGTCTCGTGGGCTCGGAGATGTGTATAAGAGACAGATAATATAGTACAAACACCCCGGCATATAAAAATATTGAGGTGTTATATATGAAATTTCTTATAATAACAAAAAAGCAGCTTATGCTGGCGCTGTGCGCGGTGCTCGCGCTTACGGCAGTTGCGGTCGGCTCGGTTTCGGTAAGGGCGGGTAATAACAGAAAGCTACCGATTTACTGCGTTGGGACCGATAAAAAGCAAATTGCAATAAGCTTTGACGCCGCTTGGGGAAACGACGATACCCAAACGCTTATTGATATTCTTAAGGAATACGATGTGCCGGCAACGTTTTTTGTTGTGGGCTCTTGGGTGGATAAGTACCCTGAGTCTGTCAAAGCGCTTTCCGACGCGGGGCATCAGGTTCAAAACCACTCTAATACGCACCCGCATATGCCGCAGCTTTCAAAAGCCCAGATGTGCGACGAGCTTGAAAGCTGCAACAGCAAAATAGAAAAGATAACGGGCGTGCGCCCTGCGCTTCACCGTCCGCCGTACGGGGATTATGACAATATGCTTATAGAAGCGGCAGAGAGCCTTAATATGCATACAATTCAATGGTCTGTTGACAGCCTTGACTGGAAGGACAGCGCTACTGCGGACAGCATTTGCAAAAGGGTTACGGGTAAGGTAACAAACGGCAGTATAGTGCTTTTTCATAACGACGCCGACCACACTCCCGAAGCGCTGCCTGCAATACTTAAATGCTTAAAGGACGAAGGCTATGAATTTGTGTTTATAAGCGACCTGATTTTAAAGGACAATTACACAATAGACCATACGGGAAAGCAGTGCCCCGTCACCGCCGAATAATCAAAACACGATAATCTTTGTACTTAAAAAGCACCCTTCGGGTGTTTGACAAAAATTCAAATTATGCTGTAACATAAATAAAATAAAACGAACCGATCGATAAACGGTTGATAAGGGCCTTGAGCAAAAGTACGGCGCTGTTTGGCACCGTACTTTTTGTATTGTCTAATCGGTACAAGCTTACCGTTTGCGGCATATTATGATATGAAAAGGAATTTTCAAACAGGAGGTCATAATATGAACTGTTATACAAATAATTACGGCGGAAAGGGCTGCTGTCAGCCCGATGAATGCGGCACGTATGTTACTATTGACCTCAGGGCGAGCAGGGACCTCAGGGCAAGATAGGTCCGCAGGGGGTTCAGGGTGACAGGGGCTGTCCCGGTCCGCAGGGCGAAAACGGGGAAACGCCCGTAATCACCGTTTTGGAAAGCACGCCTATAAGCTATAAGCTTAATTTTAAAACTTTCGAACAGGATATAACAACGCCCAATCTTTTTGCGCATTACAGTGAATATCACGCTGATTTGTCGGCAGTGAACAGCGTGCTGACAATACCGCTTAAAAACCTTGTGCTGACCTATCAGACTACCTCTGCAAGCGCGGTTAGAATAAGCATTGCCCCGAAGGAAAGCGGAGCCTCGGTTTTAATTGATATGCGCAGAGCCTCGATTTATAACGCCAGCACCATAGAAGCGCAGACGCTTGACAATACCACGGTTTCGGGACGTACGGTAATAGACGAGATTGTTTACAGCAAGTCGCAGGAAACGCATAATGTAAGAATACGCCAGCAGGATCCGGAGACAAAGCTTTGGTCGTTTGCGAGGTCGTGTCCTTTATTTCAAACGGCGCCGCACGTACCTCGGTTCGCATACAGTGGAGCGAATATGACGTAAGCTACGAGCCGCCCGTAACAGAGCAGGTTTAATTTATTTGACTGTTCTCTTTGTTTGTAAACGGAGCATAAATGTGCAAAAAATTTATAGATAACATAATTGACAATAATTATAAGATATTGTAGTATTATAATAATTAAAGCTTTGCAGGGAGCGGTATATATGAAGAATATTTCGGAAATCGACGCAAATTTTAAGATTGAAACAAGCCTGAATGTTAAGGGTATTAGGTTTTTTGATATACAAAGCGCACCGTTTAAGGTCTACGGCGTTTTTAAAGAGGTCGGCGTTTACAGAAGAATGCCCGAAAAAGCCGCCGCAGGCGTAAGCGGCGGTGTTCTGGCGCTTCATGCCAATAATGCGGGCGGCCGTGTGCGTTTTAAAACCGACAGCCCTTATGTTGCCGTTAAAGCGGTTTACGCAAGCGTGGGCAAAATGGCGCATTTTGCAATATCAGGCTCGGCGGGACTTGACCTTTACTTTACTGATAATGACGGGAAAGAGGTTTATAAAAGCACGTTTATACCGCCGTTTGACGTTAAAGAGGGCTTTGAAGGCATTGCCGATTTCGGCTGTAAAAAAATGCGTCAAATAACCGTAAATATGCCTACATACAGCACATTAAAGGAGCTGTATATAGGTCTTGACGAAAATTCGGTTACAGCTCCTGCCGACAATTATAAAATTAAAAAGCCGATCGTTTATTACGGCTCTTCGATAACTCAGGGCGGGTGCGTATCGCGCCCCGGAAATACATATCAGGCGCGTATTTCAAGAAGACTTAACGCCGATTATATCAATTTAGGCTTTTCGGGAAACGCCAGAGGCGAGGACAGTATGGCGGATTATATAAAGCACCTTGAAATGTCCGCTTTTGTATACGATTACGACCATAACGCGCCGAGCGCCGAGCATCTTTTAAACACGCACGAGCGGTTTTTTAAAAGAATACGCGAAAAAAATCCCGCGCTTCCCGTTGTTATGATGAGCGCGCCCGTTTTTCTGCCCGATGATAATTGGAATACCCGCAGGGAAATTATAAAAGGAACATATAATAACGCGGTTTCGGCAGGGGATAAAAATGTTTATTTTATAGACGGAAGGGAGCTTATGGCGGCGGCAGGCAACGACGGCACGGTTGATAACTGCCACCCGAACGACCTTGGGTTTTATTCTATGGCGGAAAAGTTAGGCGGCGTGCTTGAAAAGGTATTTGCAGAGCAGGACTTAAAGCGGTAAGGAACCGCAATTCTAACTGTCGTTACGAGCGCCGTCAGGCGTGCAGCAATCCGTTCTCTTTCAAGGGGATTACGGATTCTTTCACGCGTTGCCCTCAGAATGACACACAATTTAGTTATTTCGAATACATAAGGCGCGCGGCAATCCGTTATTCTTAAAAACGGAATATTGATTTTGCCAAGACAAAACGGCGGCTTATAACAGCCACCGTTTTTATTTCTTCTAAAGCAACCTTTTGCTATTTTGCAAGCGCTCCGCCGTCGCTTTTAAGCAGTATTAAAACGTCCTCCTCCGCGCCGGTTACGGCGTTTATATAAACAAGTATTTCCTGCCCGTCCTCGGCGGTGCAAACAAATTCGTAGCAGCGCGTTTCGCCGCCGCCCCTTGTCGGAATCAGCGCTAACGCCGTTTCGCGTATTTCAAGCTTCGGGCTTAAAGCCTTTGCGGCATCCGCCGTCGGTATTGCGGGGGTTTCAAACGCGCGGTCGGTATGGTTTGTTAAATATCCGCTGCTTTCAAGCAGCATTATTTCCCCGTTATCCATGGCAACCCCCACCTTTACAAGGTCGGTATAACATACGGTCTGCCCGTCAAGATAAGCGAAGCTTATAACGCAAACGCCCTCGTCGGTAAAATAATAGGTTTCGCAAAAGCTGTTTATACCCATTTTTTCAAGGTAGCGCTTGGCTTTGTCGAGCGCCTGACGGTATTCAAGCACATAGTCGCCTATTTTGCGGCTTTTCCGCATATACACGGGGTATCCGCCCGAAACGCTTATACAGGCGTTTACATTATCGCCCGAAAAACGGTAGCACGGTATTTTGCCGCCCGTTTTTTCTTCAAAGTTTAGGCTGTCCTTGGTTAAGCCCGTTATTTCGGCGGCTTTAAGCATAGCGTCCGCTTCGCTTACCTTTTCGGCGTTTTTTAACATAAGAGGTTCTTTTTCAAGTATATGGTCGGAATACGGTCCGTCGTACACTAAGGTGGGGTAATCGTTTAGGCTGTCCTCAAGCATATCAAGCGAGCCTGCAAGTGAATCCTTATCAACCGCGCCGTCAAGCTTTTTATCTATTTCCTCAGCCCACTTTTTCGGGTTGTTATAAGAAATGTTCGAATCCTTAACGGTTTCGGATATTTTTTTTGCCGCTTCCTTTAAAGCCTCAATGTTGCCTGAATATTCGTCGTTTATCTCGCCGCCGGCGATAAGGCTTTTTGAAACCGACATAGCATAGTTTCCCACCTGCGATAAAAAGCGGTTAAGCACGGTAAGCTCTCCGCTGCCGCCCGGCAGCTGCGAAAGGGCGTTTTTAGCGTTTTCAGCCTCGGTAAGCAGCTCCGCCGCCAGACCGCTTATCTGCTTTGCCGAGGTCATATACTGCGCCTTGTTAAGCGCCAAGGCAATGCTGTTTACACTGCCCGAAAGCTCGTCAAGCGAGCGCGAGTAATTATTTTGTATTTCAAGCTTGTAGCTTTTAAGCTCCTTTCGGCTTTTAAGGGCAAAGCCTGCGGCTGTAAGCACCGCCGCCAGACAAAAGGATATTACTCTTACGGTATTTTGTTTGTTCATACATTTCCCTCCGATTTACAGTATTATTTCCAATTTTTCGGAAAATAACAGGGAAAATGCAATTTAAGCGCGCCGTTTTATCCGACACGCTTAATATATACCGAAAAGCTTATGCTGCGAACGCCGTTAGGCGCTTGCAATGACAATGGGGGGAACGGATTGCCGCAGCCGTTTAGACGGCTTCGCAATGACGAGAAAGGAAGAGAACGGATTGCCGCAGCCGTTTACACGGCTTCGCAATGACAAAAAACTTGTCATTCTGAACGCGAAGCGCGAAAAAATCCGTAATACCATTAAGGGGCTGTCTTAACTCGACAGCCCCTTTATTCTTCCAAAAATTTTTCCACTGTTTTATTGTATTCAACGCTGTTTGTTTTAGCTATTGAATGGTCGCCCTTTAAAAAGCAAAGGCGCGAATTCGGTACAGAGCCTGCGATAAGCCTTGTGTGTTTTTCCTTTATTAAATCGCGCGTGCCTGCCATTACAAGCACGGGGCATTTAATATCGTTTAACTGTTCGGGTAAAATATCAGGCTCCTTTGCCATAAGCGCCAAAAGCTCAAGCCGCCGCTTTACCTTTTTATTAAACCGCGCCGGAAAATAAAAAAGCCCGTAAAGCAGCTTTACCGGCAGCAAAAAGCCCGCTTTAAGACCGGAGGGGAAAAGATTAGCGCCGTTTACCGCAAGCTTATTAACATAATCGGGGTATTTAAGCGTGAAAATAAGGGCTATGTTGCCGCCGTCCGAAAAGCCGAGCAGATTTACCCTTTTTAAATTATTTTCATCTAAAAAGCTTTTTAAATCGTCTGCAAAGGTTTCAAGCCTAAAGGGCTTATTCCCGCGCGGAGATTTGCCGTGGCCGCGCGTATCCACCGCTATAACCCTGTATTTTTTTGCAAAATAATCTATTTGATTTTTAAAATATTCGCCGTTTTCCCCGTTTCCGTGCAGCAGCACAAGCGGTGTGCCGAAGCCCTTTTCGGTATAGTAAAGCCCAAAAGGCATAATATCAGCCCTTTTCCTTTATATGGCGCTTAAGCGCCTTAAAGGTTTCATCGCTTATATTATGCTCGATCTTGCAGGCGTCCGCTGCGGCTGTTTCGGGGCTTACGCCTATATTTACAAGAAATTCGGATAAAACGTTATGTCTTTCATAAATTTTAGCGGCAATTTCCTCTCCGTCCGCCGTGAGGGCTATATAGCCGCTGCCGTCAACCGTAATATATCCGCCCGATTTTAAAAGACCGATGGCGCGGCTTACGCTCGGCTTTGAAAAGCCCATATACTCGCTTATATCAATTGACCGCACAAAGTTACTTTTGCGGCTTAAAATCAGTATGGTTTCGAGGTACATTTCCCCTGATTCCTGCAAATGCATAACGCCGTCTCCTTACAATACACATATATATAAATAATACCACATATTTACATATAAAACAAGCGATTATTTTTTAAATATTTTTTAATTTGCAAAACGGCGGCAGGCGAAAACAATTCTTAAAAAACCGCACCTGCGCTGTTAACGCCGATAAAAAAACGGCTTCAGCCAAAGCCCTGCGCTTAGCTGAAGCCGTTTTAATTTAATGCTTTATTATCAGCAAACCTCTGCTATGTCAAAGATCTTCTTCGGAAGCTCTTCCTTATCGGCAGATACGGTGAATACGAATTCAACGTCGTCGATCTTGGCAACTCTTTCAAGAAATGCGGTAAGCTCGTCGTAATCGCGGCTGCCTATTCTAAGCGTAGCGTCGCCGAAAATATCCGTAACGTCGTTATTGCCGGCCTTAATGCCCGCAACCATTCCGTAATACTCGCCGTAGCCCGAAATACCGTAGCTTTCCGCGTCTATAAGGCGCGCTTTATGTGTAACGGAATAGGTAAGGGTATCGCCTTTTTCAATGCACACAACGTTGCCGAGACTTGTTTGAGCGGCGGAATTTACCATATCAACAAGCTTTTTGGTTTTACCCGAACCTTTTTTTCCGATAATGAGTTTGATCATTTATACCAGCTCCTTTTATATTATACTGCCTATGCAGTTATTAACCCTTAAGACGCGCCTCAAGCTCAGCCTTGCGGTCCTCGTAGCCCGGCTTTCCGAGCAGTGCAAACATATTCTTTTTATAGCTTTCAACACCCGGCTGATCGAACGGGTTAACGCCTAACATATAACCCGAAACGGCGCACGCCTTTTCAAAGAAGTAAATAAGCTCGCCTAAATTTTCTTCGTCCGGCTTATCGATTTTAATTTCAAGATTGGGCACGCCGCCGTCGGTATGGGCTAAAACTGTACCCTCAAACGCCTTTGAATTAACGTAGGACATTGTTTTGCCTGCCAGGAAGTTAAGACCGTCGCCGTTGTCGCCGTCCTCCTCGATAGTAATGTCCTTATCGCTTTCGCCAAAGGTTACTACCGTTTCAAACATTATGCGGCTGCCGTCCTGTATAAACTGGCCCATTGAATGAAGATCGGTTGAAAACGTTACCGAAGCCGGGAACAAGCCCTTATTGTCCTTGCCCTCGCTCTCGCCGAAAAGCTGTTTGAACCATTCCGCCATCATTGTAAAGCGCGGCTCGTAACTTACAAGCAGCTCAACCGATTTACCCTTGCGGTAAAATGCGTTGCGAAGCGCGGCGTAGGTATAGCAATCGTTTTTATACATATCCGGCTCGTTAAATTTAACCATAGCCTTTTTTGCGCCGTTCATAAGGGCGTCTATATCCGCCCCGGCGGCGGCTATCGGTAAAAGGCCTACCGCAGTAAGCACGGAATATCTGCCGCCTACGTCGTCCGGCACAACAAAGCACTCGTAGCCCTTTTCGTCGGCAAGTTTTTTAAGCGTGCCGCGCGCCTTATCGGTAGTGCAGTAAATGCGCTTTGCAGCCTCTTCCTCGCCGTATTCCTTTTCAAGATAATCGCGCAGAATCCTGAAGGCTACCGCCGGCTCGGTTGTGGTGCCCGATTTTGAAATAATGTTAACCGAAACGCGCTTGCCGCGGCACATAGCCATTATATCGGCAAGGTAAGCGCCGCTTATGCTGTTGCCGGCAAAGTATATTTCGGGCGCGCCGTCGCGCAGCTGATTATAATAAGGTCCCTTTAAAAATTCAATGGCGGCTCTGGCTCCCAAATACGAACCGCCTATACCTATAACTATAAGTATATCGGTATCCTTTCTTATTTTGGCTGCCGCCGCCTTAATGCGTGCAAATTCTTCTTTATCGTAATTTTCGGGCAGCTGTACCCAACCCAAAAAATCGTTGCCAAGCCCCGATTTATCGTTTACGGTTTTGTGCGCCGCCGCAACCTGAGTCTCAAGACCCTTAAGGTCGTTTTCTCTTATAAATTCCTTTGCGTATGCTGCGTTAAATTTAACTGACATTATTAACCCCTGAATTCCTTTTTTTCTTTGTATTTCTATTTTACAATATTTCTTTCACTTTTTCAAGCCTATTTACCTTAATTCATTAAAAGTTTTCATAATTTAAACAAACCCTTTAAAATCCTGCCGAACGAAAGGGCAAAGGCAAGCCTTTGCACATCTTCGGCGGCTGTAAGCGGAATTTCACCCAATTCCTCGCCGTTAACGCTTATCGTAACCGTGCCTAATACGTCGCCCTTTTTAACGGGTGCGGTAACGTTTTTGCTTAAATTGACCGTGCGTTCAAGCTTGCCCGAAACGGATTTCGGCAGTAAAACATTAAGGTTTTCACCGGCGCTTACCTTAACGCTTTTTTCGGTTCCCTTGTTTACCCTTACGGCGGTATCGCCCGCAAGCTCTGCCCCTACCGATGAAAAATTGTAGTTTGCAAAGCCGTAATCAAGCAGCTTTTTAGCGCCGTTAAAGCGGTCGGCGGTGCTGTCTGCCGACATTACCACCGCCACAAGCTCAAGCCCGCCCCTCTGCGCGGTTGCCGAAAGGCAATATTTTGCGGTTGCCGTGGTTCCTGTTTTAAGCCCTGTTGTGCCCTCGTAAAATCTTACAAGCTTGTTTGTGTTTACAAGCTCGCTTTTGCCGTCGCGCAGGCTGTCCATCCAAACGGTGGAATAATCCTTTATCATACTGTGCTTTATAAGCGCGCTCGACATAACCGCCACGTCGTATGCGGTGGTCAGGTGGCCCTCTGCGTCAAGACCCGTGCAGTTTTCAAAGTGAGTGTTTGTCATTCCAAGCTCCGCGGCTCTTTCGTTCATCATAGCCACAAAGCCCTCTTCGCTGCCTGCAACAAGCTCTCCGAGCGCCACGCACGCGTCGTTTGCCGAGGCTATCACCGTTGCCTTAAGCAGGTCGTTTACCGTCATGCTCTCTCCTGCCTTAAGCCATATCTGCGAGCCGCCCATACTGCTTGCGTGCTCGCTCGCGGTAACCACGGTCTCAAGCGAAATATCGCCGCGGTCGATAGCCTCCATAACAAGCAAGAGTGACATTATTTTCGTAATCGATGCAGGCGGCAGCTTTTCGTCCTGATTGTCCTCGTAAAGCACCTTGCCCGTAACAGGCTCCATTAAAATTACCGATTTTGCCTTAATTTCAAGCCTTTGCCCGATAGCGGCGCTCGGAGCGGACGCTTCAAGCGGCACGTTTATATCCGAAATGTCACATTCGCTTGATACGGTAACGGCTTCCTTGGCATGAACCGATATGCCCGATAAAAGGCAGAAAACAAGTAAAAAAACAATTAACTTTTTCAAAACGGCACACTCCCCTTTAATAGAAGAATATGCCGTTTCAAATTAACTTATGCAGGGGTTACAAGCACCGTAAAAACGGTTTTAAAACGCCTTTTTTGTCATTGCGGTGCGGGTGTCCGGTGGACACCTCTGCGAAGCAGAAGCACCGACCGAGCCGGCAGGCGAGACCGCCGCAAGGTGCGCGGCAATCCGTTCTTCCGCTTTCGTCATTGCGAAGCCGCGTAAGCGGCTGTGGCAATCCGTTTTCCTTTTAAGGGAAATACGGATTCTTTCGCGCTATGCGCTCAGAATGACAAGCGGTTTAGTTGCTGCAAATACATAAGGCGTGCGGCAATCCGTTTTTATGATTTTTGGGTTTCGGTTTTGCCGGGGAGTCCGGGCGGCATACCGCCCATATTTCCGCCCATACCGCCCGACTTGCCGTAGGTGGTGGAAACAGAGCTTATTATAACCTCGTTTGCACTTTGCGCGCCCGAAATACTGCCGTTATCGGTATAACCGTTTTTATCGCAGCCCGATACCGTACCGCCAACGGAAAGCGTGTAGCTGCTGCCGACGGCAAGATAAGGCGAGCTTATTACAATATTTATATACTGCTTTGAGGGTACAAACGAGGCTATTACCTTACCCTCCGAATTTACAAGGGCAACGCTTTTGCCTGCTGCCGCCGCGCTGTCAAGCGTATACATAAGCGAGGGCTGGGAAGAGCTGTCGGAAAAGGTTTCAGCCATACCCGCGCTTCCGCAGAATATTGCCGTGCCGCCCGTTACCGTTGCGGTGCCGTCGCAGTCAAGCGCGCTGTTGCCGTCGCTTGCGGGTCCGCTTACAAGAATTACGCCGCCCGAAATATCGATATTTCCGTTAGAGTCTACGCCGTCGCCCGAAGCGTTTACGGTTATATATCCGCCGCTTATATTTATATAAACATCGCTTGAGGCGTTTGCGCCCGGCGCGCCGCCTGCCGAGGAGCCGCTGCCGTCCGCGGCGTTAATGCCGTCGTCCGAAGAGGTTATATCTATATTTCCGCCCGTTATTGTTACGGTTTTGCCCTCAAGCCCTTCGTATGATTTTGAAACGGTGATCTCACCGCTGTTTATTATAAGGGCGTTATCCGCGTGTATTCCGTCGTCGCCCGAAGAAAGAGTGAACTTTCCGCCGTTTATCTGAACGTCGCCGTTTGAATGTACGGTATCGTCCGCGGAGCTTACGGTTATGCTGCCGCCATCGGCTAAAATAAGCGTGCCTGCCTTAATTCCATTTATGCTTTCCTCATCGTCTGATGAGCTGCTTTCAAACGGCGCTCTGCCGGCGCCGCCCGACGATACCTTTTCCGGCGCGCCGCCGCCCGATGTTACGTTTATTTCGCCGCCCGAAAGCTTTACTAAGGTTTCCGCCTGTATGCCGTCCTTTGCGGCGGTAATATTAAAGAGACCCGATTCTATATAAACAAATCCGCGAGCGGTATCCTCGCTGTTTGTGGATTTTATTCCGTCTCCGCTAGAGGTTACGGTTACGGTCGCGTCCTTTGATTTTACGCAGTCCTTACCCTCTATTGCGCTGCCTAAGCTTTTGGCATTAAGCGTAAGCCCGCATATTATAAGGTCGTCCTTTGAAACCACGGCGCACTTATAGCTGCCCGTAACGTTAAGCGTGCCCTCGCCGTTAAGGGTGAGATCCGCTTTGCTGAATACGGCGCCGTCTACGTTTGTGCCGTCAAAATCCGAAGAATAGGTACTGCCGTCCGAAACGGTGTTAACGGTGTCCTTATACGCGGTTATAAACACCTTGTCGGCGGCTGTTACATAAATCGCGGGTCCGCTGCTGTTTTGAACCGTTGCGTTTTTAAGAATAATTCTTACCTTTGCCGAATCGGGAGCGGAAACGGTTATACTGCTGTGCCTGCCCGTAATTACATATGTGCCGGCGGCGGTTATCTTAACCGCGTCCTCGCTTTCCTTTATTACGGTGGCTTCGCTTTCGTCGTAATCGTATTCGGTATCTTTATTCGAAAAATCAAAATCCATATTATCGGTGCTGACGCTTGTATCTGCCTTGCCGCCCGATGACGTTATAACGCTTGCAGTGTTCTTTTTGTCGCAGGAAGAAAGCAGCAAAACGGATAATATAACGGCAATAAATGCATAGGCTTTTTTCATAATTCTACAACTCCTCGTTTGCGGCGGCGCTGTAATTGCACACAATTTCAAGATTTCCGTTGCGGCAGCGTATGCCGTCTATAAATTCCTTTTCTAAGGCAGTGTCCTTAAGCCTTACCGAATAGGTAAGCTGATAAAGACTGCCGAGCCCTGCCGTTTTAACCTTTTTAAGCTGATAAAACGCTGTGTATTTTTTAAACAGATCGTCGAATATTTCGGTATAATTAAGGTCTTCAGGCACGGTTATTTTAAGCTCGCGCTCGGTTCTTTGCTTTTCGCCGAAGCCGGTCAACGTATAAAGCGCTTCGGCGGCGCATACTGTAAGCACGAAAATAAGAGCCACGCCTATATATCCGACGCCCGCCGCAAGCCCCGCCGCCAGTGCGGTGAATATATTTAATATTTCCTTTGCGGTACCGGGGGAAGAACGGAACCTTACAAGCGAAAACGCGCCTGCCACCGCAACGCCGGTGCCTAAGTTGCCGTTTACAAGCATTATTACCGTTTGAACCGCAAACGGCAGCAGCGCCGTCGTTACCGCAAATCCCTTTGAAGAACCGCCCCTAATTCCGTGACAAAGCGAGATCAAAAGCCCCGATATCAGCGAAACCGCGGTACACGCCGCAAAGGACGCAGGGGTTATTCCGTTTGTTATCACCGTTGAAAAAATACTGTCAAGCACAATGCTCTCCTCCTTTTAATAATTCGTCCTTTTTACCCGCTCCGTTTATATAAGCCGTGCCGTATTTCGAAAACGAAGACGGGTATATTTTAAGCTCCGATAAAAGCTTTGTAAATTCAAGCGGAACTGCGCCGTCGGTTTTAAGCTCCATTAAATATTCGTCCTTTGGAATAATGCGTTCGCCGTATATTCCGTTTTTAAGGTCAAGATCGTAATCCCTGCAAATAATATCGCTGTCAAATGTGAAGCGGATATTGCGGTCAAGCCTGTCATAGTAAGCTGTGCGCTTGTAAAACACGCAGGCGCACGGCACAAGACCGCCGTAAAAATCCTTAAAATAATCAATTTCGTTTTTAATTTGCGAGGGGCGGATATTGTTATCGCTGCCGTTCATATATAAAAGCGCGTTTTTATAGTCGGTTTCAATTCTTCTCTTATAAACAACACCCTTGTACTTTTTCTTAAGCTCAACAAAGCAGGTACTGCCGTCCTTCGGTATGCCGTAGGTTCTGATCCGGAGCTTTTCCTTGTATACCGGCTTTTCAAGCGAGCGGCGTATCAAAAGCTTATTTTGCGTATCGTAATATATACTGCATATATTGCTTTCGCCGTATTCGTCGGGAACGGCGTTATATGAAAGAAGATTTAATACCTCGCCGTACTGTTCTTTTGTAAGGCGGTACTTTTTTTCATAGCGTTTAAAAACCGTTTGTAACATATGCCTCATCTCCTCGTGCTTTAGTATACGCTGTCTCTTATACACATCTCCGAGCCCACGAGACCGTACTAGATCTCGTA
>ENA-OZDC01000792-OZDC01000792.1-human-gut-metagenome-genome-assembly--contig:-NODE-792-length-14402-cov-9.671708_pt1 | contig 14402 bp, 12 predicted proteins | sample MGYA00244082_ERZ653570 | MGnify/ENA primary metagenome ERZ653570 (study PRJEB26926, sample SAMN06164919) | human gut metagenome | biome: ENVO:00009003; feature: ENVO:2100002; material: ENVO:00002003... | reverse complement strand
CCATCGCTCAACGGATAAAAGCTACCCTGGGGATAACAGGCTGATCTCCCCCAAGAGTCCACATCGACGGGGAGGTTTGGCACCTCGATGTCGGCTCATCACATCCTGGGGCTGTATTCGGTCCCAAGGGTTCGGCTGTTCGCCGATTAAAGTGGTACGCGAGCTGGGTTCAGAACGTCGTGAGACAGTTCGGTCCCTATCTGTCGTGGGCGTAGGATATTTGAAGAGCGCTGTCCCTAGTACGAGAGGACCGGGATGGACGCACCGCTGGCGCATCGGTTGTCATGCCAATGGCACGGCCGAGCAACTATGTGCGGTTTGGATAAACGCTGAAAGCATCTAAGCGTGAAGCCATCTCTAAGATAAGATATCCCATAGCATAAGCTAGTAAGACCCCTCAAAGACTATGAGGTTGATAGGCTGCGTGTGTAAGTACGGCGACGTATTTAGCTTGGCAGTACTAATAGGTCGAGGGCTTGACCTTTTGTGACAGCTACGTCACCTTTGGTCGAATCTTTTGTTTCTTCCTCTTCTCCTTTCTCTCTTTCCTTTGTTCAGTTTTTAGGGTGTAATTCAATATGCACCATTAGCTCAGTTGGTAGAGCACCTGACTCTTAATCAGGGTGTCCGGAGTTCGAGTCTCCGATGGTGTACCACCTGATTTAAACATGGCCCGTTGGTCAAGTGGCCTAAGACTCCGGCCTCTCACGCCGGCAACAGCGGTTCGAATCCGCTACGGGTCACCAGAGTGTATAACGGGGCAACCTGTTTATATAAATCCCACTTTTGTGGGCTAAATAGTTATAAATCAGTTTTTGCTGATTTAGTCGGTGTTTATTACGATGAGGGTCCACCCGTTCCCATTCCGAACACGGTAGTTAAGCTCATTCGTGCCGAAAATACTTGGCTGGAAGCGGCCCGGGAAAATAGGTCGATGCCGACATAAATAACCGATTAAGCTTTGCTTAGTCGGTTTCAATATTCCTCCATAGCTCAGTCGGTAGAGCACGCGGCTGTTAACCGCGGTGTCGTTGGTTCGAGTCCAACTGGGGGAGCCAAAAATAGAGACGTTCTTTTGAACGTCTTTATTTTTTTCTTTCAAATTGAATTCGGTCAATGACAGCTTGTACAAACAGCCGAGAGGCTGTTAACTGCATCGTGACCGAGCGCTGCCGGTGGCAGGAGGAGCGAGGGCAGGATGGCGCAGCGGTCGACAGAAAAACGACGCTTCAAGGAAGTTTTTCGTCGGGCACCGCAAGAGACAGTGTCGTTGGTTCGAGTCCAACTGGGGGAGCCAAAATAAAAACCTATCACAATCGTGGTAGGTTTTTGTTTTGTGTTTTTATTCCTTTGCATCTAAGTAATTGTCCGCATCGAAATTTCAATAGGTGCAAATATCAATGAGAAACAATTCTGTAAAGTCAAGTCGGATTTTATTGTAATCATCATAATTTAACGAACAAACGCTCAAGGCAAAACATTATTGATTTTAGCAGATAGATAAAAAAGAATCTATCTGTTTTTTTATGCTCAAGATTTAGAAAATAAAAAAACGGTGAGGTATGAAACTGACCTTAAGTAAATAAAACAAAATTTTCCGCCGGTTGTTCCTGACTCGTTCGCACTTTTAGCCTTTGCAGAAATCGATAAAAATGACGATACGGGATTGCTGTAGATATTAGAGAGTATCGGAAGCAAAAGCCGTATTTTTCTAATTGCAGAGAGATTTCTAAAAAGATACACTAATTTGGTTACGCTATCTCGTCGCACAGTCATGTGAATAGCACCATGCTTTATGCGGAGTGTTTTTTTCATATAACCGCTTATATATTTTGACACCATATTTTATTCAGCGGTAGGTAACCAAATTTTAGGGCAAATCAGGTTTGATTTGCCCATTTTATATATTTCTTCCATTATCTGTATTTTTATGCTAAAATACCAGTATAGTTGTAATATTTTCAGCTCGCGATATTAGAGTATAAATCGAGGTGTGTTTATGAGAAGAGATAAAACGGCAACATATGTATTTTCGTCATTTGTTGTGGCAGGCGTACTGTTTTTTATTGTCGGCTGCGTTATAGGTTTCAGGTCGCTTAACCGCAAAAATATGACGGCTGCCGAGGCGGAAATTGTTAGGATAACGACCGAGAGAGGCGCCGATGATGAGACAAACCATCGAGTCTATGTCGCATTTGATGTTGACGGTGAAGAGCATATCACCGAAATAGGTACTTATATGAGCTCGTATCGTGTCGGAAAGATAATTAAGATTTACTATGACAACGATAACCCCGACAGAGTTGCTGTCGGCGACGATTACGGAATATCAATATTTATATGTGCTTTCGGCTTTATATTTATTGCGGTAGGCGGCTTAAGCCTTATAAAAGAACACCGTGCTTATAAGCGGTATCTTAAAAATTCAAGGACGGTTTACGCGACGTACACCGAAGTCAGCATAAATGAAAATTATTCTGTCAACGGTCACAATCCGTATGTCGTGCTCTGTGAATGGACCGATCCCGTAGACGGAAAGGCTTACGTTTTTGTAAGCCCCAATCTCTGGTTTGACCCTACGGATTTAATTGCCCGCAGAAATATTACATCATTTCCCGTGCAGATAGATTCGGAGGACCCGTCCTATTATTATGTCGATATAAGCTGTCTGCAAAATCGCACCGACGAATAATGCGGCAGACGCAATAAATTCAATTTCAGTATAGAAAGAAGTATAGCCGATGGATATTATGGAATTATTAAAGACCAGGCGTACATACCGCAGATTCAAGCAGGACCCCGTGCCCGACAGCGTGGTAGAGGATATTTTGACTGCTGCGCGATATGCATCAAGCGCAGCTAACAAACAACCGCTCTCGTTTGTTGTGGTGAAATCACCGGAAGCGGTTAAAAAGACCTTTTCGTATACAAGATGGGCCGGCTATTTGCCGCCTGAGGTGGGACAGCCAAAAGAAGGAGAAGAGCCGACGCTGTTTATAGGAGTGGTTGAAAACCTCGATATAAATAAAAACTGCGATACGGACGCAGGACTTGCCATTTCCAATATGACGCTTGCGGCGTGGGATAAGGGCGTCGGAAGTTGTGTTATAGGCGCCTGTAACAAGGTAAAGCTGTCTGAGCTTTTCGGACTCACGGAAAATCAAACGCTCCATACTGTGGTCGCATTCGGTTATCCTACACATAAAAGCATAATAAAAGACATAAATGGTGAAGACGTGAAGTATTTCATCGACGGTAACGGCGATTACGTTGTCCCGAAACGAAAAACCGAAGATGTAACAAAATATTTGTGATTTAGGTCGCATATACGGCTTGATACGCAGTATGTACAAAACGGGAGGTGAAAAATTTTCACCTCCCGTTTTTTGCTTTCAGCAATTGCCCTTGTTTTTTATACCGCGTATAATATGCGTAAATATCGGCGAGACTGCACTTTCGTAAGTCTTTCCGCCGAGAAGAAGCTCCGTAACTTTGATTTCTCCGAGTCTTTCCTTGGGGACAGTATAGGGATTTTCGGAGAGAATTGCCATATCGGCGATTTTTCCCGTTTCCAGGGAACCGCGGTCCTTTTCGTCAAATGTGGCGAGGTACCCGTTGTAGGTGCACATTCGCAGGGCATCTTTTACGGACAACGCTTCTTCGGCGCAGGAGTGATTGCAGGCTTTGTACATCCAGTTAATGGGGTCGGGCGTTGTGCAGGGCGCGTCCGAGCCCGCCGAAAGCCTTATACCGTTTTCGGAGAAAGTCTTAATCGGATTTAGTCTTTTTGAGCGCGCGCCGAGTATCTCTTTGAGATATTCATCCGGCTCTTGTCGCCAATCGATGAATGCGGTTTGTACCGATAATGAGATGTTGTATTTTTTGCATATTTCAATGCCCTCTTCGGTGGGCAAACACGCGTGAATTATTGTGTGACGGTGATCTTCTCTCGGATAATCGTCAAGGGCTGCTTTCAAGGCTTTTGTCGCCTGATTAAAAGCTCTGTCACCTATTGCGTGCATCTCTATCTGTAAGCCCGCGCGGTTTGCTTTTTTACAAAATTCCGTCACCTTTTCATCGGAATAATATAAAACTCCGCAGTCGTTACTGTTTTCATACGGTGTGAGAAGAGATGCGTCTTTTGAGCCGAAGCAGCCGTCGAGAGCTGTTTCAAAGCATCCGCCGATTCTTGTAAGACCGCGTTTGATTACCTTTTCGGTATCCATGGTTTGGAAAAATACACGATATTGCATACCGTTTTTCAATCCCGCACCGACATAGCGTTCCATATCGACGTCCAAATCGTGAGAAAATCCGACGCCGCTGACGCTGTGTATCATTCCTATGCCGACAGAGGCCATATAGTCGGCTGCCTTTTGCATATTCTTTATAAGGTGCAATGGTGAAACAGAATTGGTAACATAATCCGAAACGGCAAAAAACGCTTCTTGATTCATTTCGCCTGTATCCTCGTGAAAGCCGCGAAGACCTTTTATTTTATCACGGATTTTATTTAAAAGAGCGGTGTTTATAACGCAGGCGTGACCGTCGTATTTAACTATAAACACAGGCTTGTCGGGGCAGACGCGGTCAAGCTCGGTGCGCCTGACAAGATGACCGTCGGACACCGAATACGGAGAGGCTCCGAAGCCTATAATTATTTTTTCCTTACTTTTTCGGACGTGAGACTGCAGCATTTCAAGTATTTCCGAGTTGCTTTTTGCCTCCATAACGTTAAGACCGGCATAAAAAGTGGCAAAGCTCGCAAAATGTATATGAGTATCGGCAAATGACGGTACCAACGCCTTTTCACGAAGCTCTATCGTCTTTGCGTCTTTAAAAGCCTCCGGCAGACTGTCACCGACATAAACTATCCTGCCGCAATTTTCAACAAGATATACGGCGACGGTATCGTTTTTATCTACCGTAAGTATGTTTCCGTGATAAACTTTCATATTTTTCACTCCTAAATAAAAAAGAAGCGAGCTGTACAACTCGCTTCTTTGCTTTAAATCATTATATTATCGCAAACCGTATTTGTCAACAATTATTCTGTTTTGCACACAATACCGCTTTGGTGTTTATCACTTTTCGGGGAATTGTTTATTGCCGATTTCGTGTTTGTGTGATATTATTAACTTGATGATGTATCCGATTTGTCGCATAGAAAACCGGGTGCAATTAATAAGTGTATTATGGGAGTTGGAACAAATGTTAAAGCAAAAAGAAATGCCGGCTGTCGGCGAAAAAATAGCAGTCATCAAGACCGACAAGGGCGATATTAAGGTGAGACTTTTCCCGGAGGAAGCACCCAAAGCGGTTGAAAACTTTGTTACGCACGCTGAAAACGGGTACTATGACGGACTTATATTCCACAGAGTAATAAAGGATTTTATGATTCAGGGCGGTGACCCCAAGGGTACCGGAACGGGCGGCGAGAGCATTTGGGGCAAGCCGTTTGCCGATGAATTTTCAAGCGAGCTGCACAATTTCAGAGGCGCGCTTTCAATGGCTAATGCAGGCCCCAATACAAACGGCAGTCAGTTCTTTATAGTTCAGGCGGATTCTGTTTCCGACGATCTTGTTGATCAGCTTGAAACCGCTTCGGAAAAGCTTTTCCCTCTCGAGGCTGTGCGCGAATACGAGAACAACGGCGGCACTCCGTGGCTCGATTATCACCACACGGTATTCGGTCAGGTGTTTGAGGGAATGGATGTCGTTGACGATATAGCAAATGTCAAGGTGGATTTCTTCCAAAACAAGCCGTTAGAGGATGTAAAAATACAGACAATAGAAATAGTCGAGAATTAAGGGCGCAAAACGCCCTTTTTTCGTAATATGCAAAGAGGAGCTTTTATGTTATTTAAAAATATCGGTATTGTTGATGAAAACTTTGATTATGTAAAATCAATGTTCGTGGAAACAAAGGACGACAGAATTGTTTATGTGAGCAGCGTCCGCCCCGAAAATTATGAGGGCGAAGAATACGACGGTACCGGCAAGGTGCTGATGCCCGGCTTTGTAAACGCACATTCGCATTCGCCGATGACGCTTTTGCGCGGCTATGCCGAAAACCTGCCGCTTCAGCGTTGGCTGAACGAAAAGGTTTTTCCGTTTGAGGACAGAATAAAGGGCGAGGACGCGTATTATTCGTCAATGCTTGCGATAGCCGAAATGCTCCGATACGGAACAGTATCTTTTTCCGATATGTATTTCTTTTCCGAAAATGTCGCGAAAGCCGTAACGGACAGCGGTATTAAATGCAATTTCAGCCGCGCAATAACGAGCTTTGAGGATACCGATATTGAAAATCTGCAAAGCTTCCGCGAAAGTGAAGATATAGTAAAGCGGTTTCACAATGCCGCAGACGGCAGACTTAAAATAGATATGAGCCTGCACGCCGAGTATACAAACAGAAGAACAATAATTGAGCAGTTCGCCGAAAAGGTCCGCGAGAGAGGGCTTAGGGCGCACATACACCTGTCTGAAACGAAGAAAGAACACGAAGAATGTAAGGCGAAGTACTCGTTAACTCCGACGCAGCTCTTTTACGAATGCGGAGTTTTTGACGTGCCGACAATTGCGGCTCATTGTGTTTGGGTTGAGGACGGAGATATTGAGCTTTTACGCGAAAAGGGCGTGACGGCAGCCACGTGCCCGGCGAGTAACCTGAAGCTCGGCAGCGGTATATGCGATGTCTACAAGCTCTTAAAAAGCGGCGTCAATGTGGCAATAGGTACAGACAGCGTCGCCTCAAACAACAATCTTAATATGATAAAGGAAATGTTCCTTTGCGCGCTTTTGCCGAAAGGTCTTCATAACGACGCCTCGGTGGTTTCCGAACGCGATATCTTGAAAATGGCTACCGTAAACGGTTACAAGGCACAGGGCAGAGAGGACAGCGGTGCAATAAAAGCGGGGTACAAAGCTGACCTTTGCGTTTTAAACATCGAGAGTGAGCATATGTATCCGCAAACCGATATGATAAATAACCTTGTATATGCCGCAGACGGTGCCGATGTTGTGCTGACTATGGCGGACGGTAAAGTGCTTTATAAGGACGGAGAATTCACAACGATTGATATCGAAAAGGTCAAAAGCACCGTAAATGCCGCAGCGAGCAGAATTATAAGCGAGGTAAAGAAAAATGGCTGACATCATAGAGCGAAACGCAGATTATATAAGGTCGAAAATAACCGAAATACCGAAAACAGCAATAGTTTTGGGCTCGGGGCTCGGCGATATGGGCGAAAAAATCGAAAACCCCGTGTATATAGATTACGGCGAGCTTGAAGGCTTTGCCGTATCGACCGCTCCCGGTCACAAGGGCAGGTTTATCGTAGGCAGGCTTTCGGGAAAAACCGTTATTTGTATGCAGGGCAGGCTTCACTGCTATGAGGGTTGGGAGCTTGATAAAGTCGTATTGCCTATAAGAGTTATGCGTGCCCTCGGAGCGGAAAATCTGATACTTACCAATGCCGCCGGCGGAGTTAATCTCGACTTTAAACCCGGGGATATTATGCTTATAACCGACCATATCAATTTTATGGGCAGAAATCCGCTCGTGGGAAAAAATGACGACAGCGTAGGCACACGTTTCCCGGATATGTCGTTTGCATATAATCCGTCACTTCGTGAAATTGCCGAAGCATGCGCCGCGAAAACGGGTACCGACCTTAAAAAGGGCGTATATCTCGGCTGCCTCGGGCCGTCGTATGAAACACCGGCGGAAATTCGTGCATTTCGTATACTCGGAGCGGACGCAGTCGGTATGTCCACCGTTCCGGAGGTAATAGCCGCCAATCATTGCGGATTTAAAGTGCTCGCTTTTTCTCTTATCACAAATATGGCGGCAGGAGTTTTAAAACAGCCGTTAAGCGAGGAAGAGGTGCTTACCACGGGTAAACTCAAGGCTCGCGAAATGCAAAAGCTCATTTCGGAGATACTTCTGAATTTGTGATTTTACGGTGCAAATCTTCTTCCGAAAGCTCGTTATAAAGCAAAAAAACATTGACACAAAGCGAAAACTATGATATTATAGTTTTCGCCTAATACGGAGAGATACCGAAGTGGTTATAACGGAACGGTCTTGAAAACCGTCGTACGGCAACGTACCGTGGGTTCGAATCCCACTCTCTCCGCCACTTAGAAGAGAAAGCGGATTTTCCGCTCTCTCTTTTAACAATCGAATAGTGTCATAGACGCTACCAATGCAGAAGTACTCAAGTTGGTGACGAGGCGCCCCTGCTAAGGGCGTAGGTCGGGTAACCGGCGCGAGAGTTCGAGTCTCTCCTTCTGCGCCAGGAAAGGTATCGGGATTTTCCCCGGTACCTTTTTTCTGTATATTGCAAAAAGGGCAGGAGACTCGAACTCTTCGTCCATCTTTTTGCGGAGCAAAAAGGGACATAAAATAAACTGTTCGCAAAGCGAACACGACGGGTTGAAAACCCGTCGAGTCTCTCCTTCTGCGCCAGGAAAAGCACAAGGATTTTTCCTTTGTGCTTTTTCTTTTTGTATATATGAATTTGTTTGGAGAGACTCGAACTCTTCGTCCGTATTTTTGCAAAAACAGCCTCCCTTGTAAAGGGAGGTGGGTTGCCGTTACGGCAACTCGGAGGGATTTTCTCAAAAAAATAGATTTCAAAAAGAAAGTGTTTCGCTTTTTAATCCCTCAGTCATCTTCGATGACAGCTCCCTTTACAAGGGAGCCTAATTTAAGCCCTCAGTCTGTTCGCGTTGCTCACAGCCAGATCCTGACGGGAGAGAGTCCCCTTTGTCGCTTCGTGACATTTCCCCACACCGTGGGGAATCTCCCTTTTTGAGGGAGTCTACTAAATCCCTCACTCTACTCCCCTCGTTCGTAGCAGGTCCTAACGGGAGAGAGCCTTTTTTCACGATTGTTGACGTTTTCTGCACACAAACGGATGTTTTGTATAAAAAAGCCCGCTTTGCTTGTCTGTTTTGTTATTTGTCTTGAATATAATGTGAAATAGTGATATAATTCAAAGCAGTCTACTTTTAATTTTTTTACAAAATAACAAGAAAGAGGTGCTTGTGGTGCCAGCTAAGGCAAAAAAGGTTATTAAGGTCATTTTAATTATTTTACTTGCGGCGGTTCTGATAGTGGGGGGATATGTCGCCTATGTTATGATTGATTATCACAGAATTGAAGATAATCAAGCCTTGCAAATTAACGATGCAACGAGTGATGCTGCCCTTGTAGATACGGAATATAAGGTCATATCCTACAATATCGGCTTCGCGGCATATACTCCCGATTTCGGCTTCTTTATGGACGGCGGTACACAAAGCCGTGCCGAATCGGAGGAGTCGGTCAAAAATGTGATAAGCGGCGTCGGGGATTTTCTTAAATCAGAAGCTCCCGATTTCATTCTTATTGAAGAGGTCGATAAAAATGCGACTCGCAGCTATCACTATGACGAAGAGGCTGCTCTCAGAAATATGCTTGAGGGTTATGACTCTACATTTACCGTGAATTTTGACAGCCCGTATCTATTCTATCCGCTCAGCAAGCCGCATGGAAAATCGTATGCCGGTATGCTCACATTATCAAGATTCAATATTGAAAGCGGACTCAGACGCAGTCTGCCTATCGAAGACGGATTTATGAAATTTGTTGACCTTGACCGTTGCTATTCGGTATCAAGAGTTTCCGTCAGCAACGATAAGGAGCTTGTGCTGTATACGCTTCATCTTTCCGCATACACTTCCGACGGCACAATCGCCACCGAGCAGCTAAATATGCTGATAAATGATATGCAGGCTGAGTATGAAAAGGGCAATTATTGTATCGCAGGCGGCGACTTTAACAAGGATTTGCTCGTCGACTCCGGAAAAATATTCGGTATCGACGGTGCCGACTATACTTGGGCACAGCCGGTAGATCCGACGCTGTTTGACGGTACCAATCTCAGTATGGTAGCTCCGTTTAACGAGGAAAAACCCGTTCCGTCATGCAGAAATGCGGACGGTCCGTATAACGACAATCAATTTGTCCTTACTGTTGACGGCTTTATAGTCTCAGACAATGTTACCGTTTCCGGCAGCGATGTCTACGATCTCGGATTTAAGTATTCCGATCACAATCCGGTGTATATGACGTTTAAGCTTAATGGGTGAATTTGAGATTTTCGGCCGCAGAATAAAGAGAGGGGCATTCCTTATGTCTGAAAAATACAGTTCGGCGTCAAAGAGTAAATTACTCGGCACGGTGCTTTTGATTTTGGCTCTCTTCGGGTTCTTTGTGTTTATCTATCGACTTTGTTACTATCACTACGAGTACGACCCGCAATACAGCCCGGTGGATTACGGCAAATACAATATCCTGTCTTACTTTACCGTGCAGTCAAATTTCTTTGCGTATGTGTATTTCCTGTGCGCGGCACTTTCGATATTCGGAGTTAAAAAGGCGGAGAAAATAGGTTTTAATCCTTATATTGGTGCTCTTGTTACCGTATATGTTCTCGTGGCCGGAATTACATATTGCGCCGGTATCCCAATGGGGCTTACTCCGCCCTTCAAGTGGGATACGCCGGCTCATTCGATGTCGAGCTTTATACAGGTGTATTACCATATGATAATGCCGCCGGCGGCGCTTATAGTATGGTTTTTCCCGTTTACCGACCGTGCAATAGGCAAAAAATGCTTTTGGCTGTCGGGAATTTATCCGCTTGTTTATTCGATTTTTTCAATGGTGCGCGGAAGATTTTCCGACCCTACATATTATCCGTATCCGTTTTACAATCCGGAATTTATATGGGAAACCGTTGCAAAAAATACGCCGTTCAATATCGGACTTTCATATTTAATTATAGCGGCTTTGCTTATTTTCGGCATATTGATTTTTGCGCTGTTGACTCTTCTTATCGCTGCTATACATAATAAACTAATCAAAAGGACTAAATGAGTTTATAGTAAGTAGTGTTAAAAGTTACTTTGAACTCAAAAAATTGACAAAAAATTGACAAATTTTACACTGAAATAAAACAGATTTCACAAAAAATTTAATTGCTTTACATTTTATACTATGTTATACTGTATTTTACATCAGTATAAACGGGGGAGAAAAATGGAGAAAAAAGAATCCAAGGCAGTTGAAACGACTGCTCCGCATCCGAACAAAATAGGCATCAAGGAGGGCATAGGCTATATGCTCGGCGATGCCGGAAACCTTTTTGTTTTAACTTATGTTTCGTCATTTTTAAAGGTGTTTTACACCGATGTACTTAAAATAGCGACAGATAAGGTAGCCACTTTGTTTTTGGTTTCGCGTCTCTGGGATGCGGTAAACGATCCTATGTGGGGAACGATTGTTGCAAAAAGGCGCCCAAATAAGGACGGTAAATACCGTTCGTATCTCAAATGGCTCGCAATTCCGCTTGCGCTCTCGCAGCTTGTGTGCTTTATTGATGTCAGGGCGATAACAAATAAGCAGTGGGCACTGCTTTTGTTCGCGTATGTTACATATATAGCGTTTGGTATGCTCTATACCGGAATGAATGTTCCGTTTGGCTCTCTTGCGTCTGTTATAACCGACGATCCCGACGGCAGAACCCTTCTTTCGACATTCCGCTCAATAGGCGGCGGAATCGGCGGAGCGGCTCCGCTTCTTTTGGCTCCGTTTATTATTTATACCAAGGTCAAAAATCCCGACGGATCTACATATAACGTTGCAAATCCCAACGGTATGTTTTGGTTTGGCGCGGCTATGGCGGCGTGTGCGGTTATATTCTATTATGCCTGCTATGCTAACACCAAAGAGCGTGTTCCCTCCGAGGCAGAGCCTAAGGTGGATATGAAAAAGCTGTATGCCGGAATGTTTAAGAGCCGACCGTTTATAGTTTTAGCTCTTACGGGAATACTGATAAGCGGTCAGCTTCAATTTGCTTCTCTCAATCAGTATCTCTATAAGAACTATTTCTGTAATACAAGCCTTTCCGTTATAGGTACAATAGCACAGTATTTACCTATGGCTGTTATGATACCGTTTGTGCCGAAACTCGTTAAAAAGTTCGGCAAAAAGGAACTCAGCGGATTCGGAGCGTTTTTCTCGGCTCTTGCCGCAATAGCGTGCTATATTATAAAGCCGAGACCCGATCAGGCAGGCATTTTTATTTTCCTGCTGTTCATTATAGGCTTCGGATATTCATTTGTTTCCATAACAAACTGGGCGGTTGTCGCCGACGTTATCGATTATCAGGAATATAAGACCGGAATTAAAAACGAGAGTGCGGTATACGCCGTTTATACCTTCTGCCGTAAACTCGGTCAGACAGCGGCGGACTACGGCGGACTTATGCTTCTCGGCAAGGTAGGCTATGATGTGCAGCTTATGTCAAACGCCGGCTATGTCGACGGCGTAAGCGAGGGAATACTCAAAATCTGCACACTGATTCCCGCAATAACTTATACTCTTATATTTCTGCTTTATCAGTTCGCATATCCGCTTTCGAAGAGCAAGCTCGAGCCGGTTTACGATTATGTTCGCAATATGAACTGTGCGGCGCAAAGCAGAGAAACTTATTGAATAACAATAAAAAAATAAAAGCACAAACCGAAGCCCCATAAAAGGCTCCCTTTACAATGAAACGCGACATAAGCTTCAAGCTGTCAGTCATTCTGCTCTCGACCCATTCCGAATGGCAGCATATGGCGATAGTGGTGTAAACCGTTCTATTGGAAGACAAAATGGATATAGGCAGGATACTATTTATGATGTCGTTAGTTCTTTGCCTTCAGATTCACCGGTTAATTTTAATTTGTTGTGCAACCATAGGCATCTTTAAATATCATTTTTAGTCGAAAGGAATATAGAAATGAAATTTTCAGATGAATATAAACTTACAGAATACTATCAAGTGCAATCGACGATTGATTATATTACGAAAGGAAAGAATAAATTATCCGCTGGAAGCTACGGAGATGGTATTTTCAGCATTTTGGATATCGATACTTCTGTTAATATAATTAAAAGTTGGAATTGGAAATTCAATAAAAGATTTATTCCTATTGTAGCAACTGCATTTGGTGATCTATTTTTGTATTGTGTTGCCAACCAATACGTGTACTATTTTCAGCCACAATACAATACTAACGATATGATTACAAAAAATATAGATGAATTGTTTGATGAGGCATTCAATCATCCAAGTATAAAATCGGGATTACTACAAGAGGAAAAATTTAAAAAAATCACATCACTATTTGGCTATCTCAAATATGGAGAAGCATTTATTCTTAAACCATGGATTTTACTGGGAGGAACAGATAAACCCGAAAATTATGTTATAGGTAATTTGAGTACATATTTAGATTTGGTTTCACAAACACTCAATAAATAAAACATAATTTGGTTCAAAAAACATGCATGTTGAATTTTTTGTGATTAAGTAATTTCAATATGACTGTATTACTGGTAAGACGATATAAGAATAAATTTACTCTGAAAGAACCCCAATCGCCGTATCTTGCGATATGACGGTTGGGGTATACTGGATAAGAATAAATCTCCAAAGGGGATGAATGGTATGAATATGTACTTTTCTGCAAGAACGCAGACGCTGGCACAGTTCAAGGAAGCCTATGACAACGGCAAAAATCCGGAACTTGTCTTATATAAGAAAAGATGACAAATGGGACTCCTCCCGTCAGGAGCTGTCACCGCAGGTGACTGAGGGATTAAATTAGGCTCCCCTAAAAAGGGTGATTCCCCACGGTGTGGGAAACGTCGCGAAGCGACAAAAAAGGCTCCCTTGCAAAGGGAGCTGGCTGTGAGCAATGCGAACAGACTGAGGGATTAAACAATCGCGCACTTCCTATTTAAATTCCGTATAACTCCAAAAAAATCCCTCCGGCTTGCCTTACGGCAACCCACCTCCCTTTACAAGGGAGGCAGAATGCGGATTAAAAAGTCACGCACCACTCTATGTAAATTCCGCACAACTCCACGAAATCCCTCCGGCTTGCCTTAACGAGGCCCACCTCCATTTTAAGGGAGGCTCGTCGGCGAGAAAAGTGAACGGTAAAAAAGCAAAATCAAAAGCCTACCGCCTTTGATTTTGCATATCTTGTTATCGAAGCAATAATTGCTATCTCTACTTTGATAACGGCAATCAAATGGTGGTAGGCTACATAGAGGGGCTTTTGCCCCTCCTCCTTGCGGGAGTATATATAATATAACACATAGAAAGGAGTTTTACAAGTGTTCAATAAAAACTTTTGGTTGATTACTCTTTGCGCATTGCTTATAATTTCGATATATACCGGGCTTAATATATTTACGAGAATTGCACTCGGTGCAAACGGCTTGATTATATTAGCCGATGTAATTATAAGCTGTCTCTTATACACATCTCCGAGCCCACGAGACCGTACTAGATCTC
>ENA-OZDC01000786-OZDC01000786.1-human-gut-metagenome-genome-assembly--contig:-NODE-786-length-14512-cov-7.381269_pt1 | contig 14512 bp, 7 predicted proteins | sample MGYA00244082_ERZ653570 | MGnify/ENA primary metagenome ERZ653570 (study PRJEB26926, sample SAMN06164919) | human gut metagenome | biome: ENVO:00009003; feature: ENVO:2100002; material: ENVO:00002003... | reverse complement strand
CTTCAAATATACCATAAAAACACTAATACTCAATTTCTTTTTTAAATGAATTTTTATCCTTATGATTATCCCGACATCTCCAATCCCTCTTAATGTAAAAAAATCATAAATTCAGGAATGTTACTCCAATTACCGTATTCTTTTCACCTATTTTCTTATATTTGTAAATTATTCCATCACACAAACGTAAAAACAAATGGACCAGACCTTACTAAAATACTGGAAAACTTGTCTTCAAGATGCAGAGCGCAAAGCTATTGCTCTCAAAGGACCACGAATCACCCTAAACATTGGTGACAAGATACTTAAATTCATTCCTCTCAAAAGTATTCCTGTTATTTTCCCTGATTGGAAAGCAGAAGACAGCAATGAAAAACAAAAAGTGATGATTGCTCCTTGTATTCTTTTGCCCGAATTTGAAAACGGCTGGACTTCCCAATCAGAAAGACCGGAATATCCCTTCTTGATTACTGCCACCATGTTGCCTGACGGCAAACTAACCGTATGCGAGAACGAATCAGACAGAATCCCAATATTTATTCGTAAATTTTTGGAGCCTAATGCAGCCAATGACCGCACTATAGCTTCTCTTTCAAAAGTAGATCAACTACTATCCAATTTTAACACTGAAGAAACAAAATGGGAGGCCTATTGGCAAGCATGCGAGCAGCTTTTCAAGAAAGCAACCGGCAAAACTTTCAGCACAATGAATTACTATGATAATCCAGAAATCATTATCATAAAAGCCTCCGAGCGCAATATGGCACAGCCCATAATCACACTATATGACAAACTCTTAAAAGATGACAATACCACTCCACATCCCCTGTTGAATTTATTAATACAAACAAAATCTGCTAACGCTCTTCCTATTCCAACTAACCGGAAAGTATATTGCAACCAAGAACACTGGGCACAAATGAGCAGCGACTTTCCTTTGTCCATATCTCAACGCGAAACACTAGCAATGTACACAACACCGGAATGTGCTGATATTTTTGTCGTCAACGGTCCTCCGGGAACAGGAAAAACCACTTTTCTGCAAACTGTCATCGCAAACAGACTTGCTCATAATATTCTAAACAATCCGGAAGAGCCGGAAATTATAGTTGCAAGTTCAGCTAATAATCAGGCAATCACCAATATCCTGAAGGATTTCAAAGCGGAAACAACCAATGACACAACACATCCCCGGTTGTCCAACCGCTGGCTACCCGAACTGGATACATTAGGCTTATATCTGTCAGGGAAAAAAGAGCTGCAACAACAGTACAAAATGATGTTCAACCCCAAAGGGGATGGATTTCCGGCAGCATACGATACACCTGAACGTCAAGAAGAATACAAACAATTCTATCTGCAATGCTTCAATAACTTTTTCAAGAAAAACTATCAAGACGAAACAAAATGCCGACAATTTCTCCGTAAAGAAATGCAAGCCCTCCAAAAAAAGATTATTCTCTGTATCCAAGCTGCCGAAACAACAGAATACGGAAACCGGAAGGAAAACAATATATTACAGAAGTTTATCCGCAAATTCCATGAGCCATTACCCTCCTACGACAAAGTAATAGAACAGTGGACTTTGACAGAAGAATTCAAAGAACGTTACGAAAAAATAAGTTCCAACCCTGAGTATGGCAACTTGCCTTATACAGAAGACATGGCAGTAAGGCTGGATATCAGCTATCGGTATCAAATGTTCTGGTATGCCATACATTATCGGGAAGCCGAGTTTATTCACCGGTTAAGCAAGTGCGATGAAGGCAAGCAGCGCACACAAGAAGCCTATACCCAAAGATTAAAACGTTTGGCTTGCGTAATGCCTGTTTTCATCTCTACTTTCCATTCTCTACCCAAGTATATGACCTATGCGGAGAACGGAAAATGGGATATTCCTTTATACAATGGAATAGATCTGTTGATTGTAGATGAATCCGGACAAGTTTCACCCGAACTTGCCGTTCCCTCCTTCAGTTTGGCCAAGCAAGCGATTTTAGTAGGTGATATTCAACAAATAGAGCCTGTATGGTCCATTTCTGATGAATATTCATTCATTAATTTAAAGAATCTGGGCATTGTTTCCAACCAGTCCTCGGAAAAATACCGTTTTTTAGAAAACAATGGTTTCCTTTCTTCTTCCGGAAGTATAATGAAACTGGCACGTAAAAGCTGTAATTTTACAGTAAAAGGTGAAAAAGGAGCTTTTCTGACCGAACACAGACGATGCGTAGATTCCATTATTGCCTATTGCAATGATTATGTTTACCACGGCAGGTTACTTCCTAAAAAAGGTAACGAAGTAAAATACAAGTCCCTCCCTTCCAAAGGATATGTACACATCAACAGTTACAGCAGCCCTGGAAAAACAGGAAGTCGCCTCAACCGGGCTGAAGCGGAAGCCATTGTCTGTTGGCTGGAACTGGAAAAAGATAATCTGGAAAAGACCTATAAAAAGCCTATTCATGAAATTGTAGCCGTAGTAACTCCTTTTAAAGCCCAAGAAGCCGAAATACGGCATCAAATACAAAAAATATCAGGAAATGAGAAATATAAAGATATGATCATCGGCACAGTACATTCCCTGCAAGGTGCCCAATGTCCGATTGTTCTTTTTTCAACAGTCAACTCTCCCGAAGACCATTCTCTTTTTATGGAGCGTGATGGAAAATACAATATGCTCAATGTAGCGATATCGCGCGCTCAGCATCATTTCATTGTTTTTGGCAACATGAATATTTTCCATCCGGAAGAAAACACCCCGGTAGGAAATATGGCTAAATGGCTTTTCGATGATCCATCCAACGAGATTTCCAACAACTTTATTTACCAACAGGAAGTTCCGCTGTGCACCTACCACCCCACCCTTCGTCTGTCCACCACAGAAGAGCATATCCAGGTTCTGCACCAAGCTTTTGAAAAAGCAAGACACCGTCTGCTGATTGTATCTCCATTCATATCTATCCACGCCATAGAAAACGACCAGTTGGTTCCGCTGATACGCCACACGGTACAACGAGGAGTGAATGTCACAGTCTACACCGATTCGTCTCTAGATTATGATACGAAAACCAATCAGTTGCTCAGCCGTGCCGAAGAGGGACGGAACATATTAATAGAAAATGGCGCAACCCTCATTGAAGTAAAAGGTATCCACAATAAATCATTGGCCATTGATAACCATACACTTATAGAGGGTTCTTTCAACTGGTTATCCGCCAACCGCCATAAAGAATACTCCCGCCACGAATGTTCCATAGTTGTATCATCTGTTCAAGCCGATGAGTACATCAACAATCTGATAAAGGAACTAGAAAGCAGAGAAAAAACCTTTCAATCCCTATCTAAGCCTACAATCAATCTTGACATTGACCAAAAATATCCGGGGTTCTTTACAAAAGAATCTTTTAATGATTGTACAGAAGAAGATATTTGCCGTATAAAACAAAAAGTCCAAGAGTTAGGCATTCAGAAAACAGTCCTTCCACCTTATATCCATAAACAACGTGAAACTTTCCCACGTGCTTATGAACCTTGGTGCACAGAAGAAAAGGAAATTATATGTGAGTTGATGCAAAAGACCAATCATCTTTCTATTTTTATAGAATGTCTGCAACGTACAGGACAAGCAATTCAAATTCAGATAGAAGGCAAAAACAATTGATTATAATCCTGAACTGATATCCTTTTTATGATATTCGGGAAACTTGGGAAACAAGAATCAGTCCCTATACGGAAGAGAGGAAAAGACAAATTACTTTTTGCCTTTTCCTCTCTTCCGTATAGCATATGCAACTCCTGCCCAGAGTTCCTTATTTTTTGGAATACATCCAGGTCCATTTATGCCAAAGACTCTCTAACGGTCCCTGCTTATGTCCTTTCAACCACCACTTGCAGAACTGTACTTGCAACAAAAAGAGTACAAAACCAACCAACAAACTCAACGTATATCCACAGTACGGAGCCAGATAAAGTCCGAAAGGGAAATAAATAATAGCTCCGGCAATAGATTGGGTGATATAATTAGTCAGACTCATCCTACCATAATAACGAAGATTTGATACAAAATTCTTGAACCTATCCCGTTGATAAAGCAATACAAAAGAAGCAACCAGTACAAATGTAAAAGCGAACTTTTGCCACATATCAAAAGCAGTTCCGGCAGTCTGGCGAATGAGTTCACTGTCACTAGCCATAATCAACTCTTTCAGTTGGAAAAGCGGAGCAAAAGAGATAGCGGAAATGATAAGAGCCTTCACCCAAAAACGAGTATGTTTTTCGGAAGTAACAAACAATTGTTTGCGTCCGATATATAATCCCATCAAAAACAAGCCGGCAGTCTGCCAAAAACGCCCTGCTCCCAGAGCCCAATATAGACTGGCTTTCTGACCAAAGGTCATATTCTTACCCAAAAACTCCCACAAATTCCCCTCTTTGGTATATTCCGCCACTTCTTTATACATCGCGCCCACTCCCCAATCGGGCAAAGTATGAGAAGGATCAAACAGACCTACTATATAATGATACCACTCAACGGGCTGCAATAAAAACAAAATAGCCGTAACTAGTATGGCACAGTCACTCCACTTGCGCACCACGAACAATACGATTCCCACTACCGAGAACAGCAACAACACATCTCCTGCCGGAAAAAAAGCTGCATTCAGCGTAGCAAAAGCTACCAATAACAGCAAACGCCACAGAAAACGATAACCAAAATCTTTTCCTTTACGCTGTTGGTTAGCCGACTGAATATAAAATGTAAATCCAAACAGCAAAGCAAAAATGGCATACGATTTTCCAGCCAATAAAGTAAATGTAACATTGAATACCCCGTCATTCAGTATATTCAACCATGCAGGCTGGTCTACCGGATAAACCGGAAAGATGAAATGCTCCAAACTATGCACTAAAAGAATTGCCATGACTGCAAATCCCCGTAAAGCATCCACCACCTCAACGCGTGGCAGTTTTTCTGATAATTGTTTTTCCATGAACTAGTTATTATTGTTTATTTAAAATTCGTTTTACCCAGCGGTTGGCCGGTTTCTCAAAATAATAATAAGAAAGCAGACTCAGCCCGATAGCGACTGCAAAGATAAGCGGAATACTGATATACAGACTGATATGCCAATCGTATGTTTGCGCCAACTGCACATAAGCAAATAATATCCACTATACTCTCCTCTTCGGTGCTATTCCTGCTCTACATATCCGGGGGAGCGGTGAGCAACATTGGATAATAGACTACAGACAATATCATCAGAGTTTTGACAACTCTTACCAAAAACTGTATATTAAAAAGAGAAACTGATTTCCTACAATATTTCCTTTAAATTCCAAGCCTGTATATGCCTGACCCCTTCATTGGAAGGGAATTGTACCTCATCCATGGAAACGACATATTTTTCATAATTATCACCTATCGTCAGCAAAGGAGCATATTCCCGTTCCATGGTTTGTGCCGTTTCCAACATGTAAGTTGCTTGAAGATAAATCACTCTATCGTCCTTCATAGCAACAAAATCAACTTCTTTATCCCGAAAAGAACCTGTATATACAATATAGCCTAAACGACGAAGTTCCAAATATACTGCATTCTCCAACAAATACCCGACTCCATAAGCAAAGCCCGGATAAAGAAAATTCTTAAAGGACAAGTCATTCAGATAATACTTGCAATTACCTGCCACCACATCCTTTCCTTTTATATTGTAACGTTCTGTTTTATAGGCAAGAAAAGCTTCTTCTATATAACCTAGATAATTAGATAAGGTATCATAACTCACCTTCCGGTTCTTGGATTTAAAGAAATTAACAATATGCTGAACGGAAAACAGATTGGACGCATTATTCACCAAATAAATAAAAATATCATCCAATAACCTTACATCACGAACGGGTTTACGCTTCACTATATCACGCAACAAAATCGTATCTTTCACAGAAGCGACATACTGTTTTTCTGACTCGACAGTGGGCAGGTTGTACAATTCGGGCAAACCGCCTTTCTGTAAATAGGCCAAATAAGAAGCCCGACCGGCAGGTTGCTGCATCAACTGTAAATATTCAGCATAACTATAGGGGAATATATGAAATTCTACATAACGTCCCGACAAAAGAGTGGCAAGTTCACTGGAAAGCATTTTAGAGTTAGAACCGCTGATAAACAATTCACTCTCTTCGACAAAGTCTTGCGAATGGGAGTTTACAAACCTTTCCCAGCCATCCACATTTTGAATTTCATCGAAAAACAAATATACTTTTCCTTGCGGTTTAAGCTTTTCCCGATAAAAACGATACAGACTTTCCAATGCTTTATAATCATCAATAAAATCAAATTCCAGATACTCCTTATTTATATATAGGATATTAGCCGGATTTACTCCTCGTTCCGAGACAAGACTTGAAGCAATTTGCCTGAGAATATAACTTTTGCCCGAACGACGTTGTCCTATAAGTACCTTCACCAAGTTATTCCCCACAAAATTGCCAATCTTGTCGGTATAAGATTTCCGTTCCAGTCCCAATTGATACGTATTTCCACCCCAAAGGTTATACTTTTCTAAAGCTTTCCATTTATCGTCCATACTCGAATCTTTTCCCACAAAGATAGTTTTTTTCGAGTATAATCGAAAAAAAAGCACTGTTTATTTCTTTTTTCGAGTATAATCGAAAAAACGTATCTATCTCAAACTGAATTAAAGAAAACGAATACAATCCGGCAGTATGTAAAATTTAACAAATTACTTAAACAAGCAAACTATTATTTTCCTACATTTGTTACCAGTGAAACTTTAAATACGAAAGAACATGAAAGCAAATCCTGTATTTAGTTTATACATCCCTACCAAATTAGTATTTGGCTGCGGAGAAATCAAGAAATTATCCAGTGAAAAATTACCGGGAAAAAAGGCACTGGTCGTCATCTCATCCGGAACTTCCATGCGAAAATATGGATATTTGGAGAGAGTACTTGCCCAATTAAGACTGAATAATGTAAAAACACTGGTTTACGATAAAATCCTTCCCAACCCCATCAAAGAACATGTCATGGAAGCAGCCGCCATCTGCCGGGAGGAAAAGTGCGACTTTGTAGTAGGACTGGGAGGCGGAAGTTCCATCGACTCCGCCAAAAGTATAGCTGTTATGGCCTGCAACGACGGTGACTACTGGGATTATGTATCAGGGGGTAGTGGTAAAGGACGCCCTGTTACCAAAGCACTTCCCATTATCGCCATCCCTACCACCGCCGGAACCGGAACGGAAATGGATCCATGGACAGTGATTACCCACGAAACGGCTCAAGAAAAGATAGGCTTCGGTTGCCAGCTGACCTTCCCTACCTTATCTATTGTAGACCCGGAACTGATGGTTTCCATTCCCCCGCACCTCACCGCCTATCAAGGGTTCGATGCATTCTTCCATGCCGCAGAGGGTTTTATCGCCAATTGTGCAACACCCATCAGTGATCTTTACGCCTTAGAAGCCATCCGTCTGATCTACAAATATCTGCCAGTAGCCGTAGCCGACGGAAAGAATTTGAAAGCGCGTGCCAAAATTGCTTGGGCCAGCACCTTGGCAGGCATGGTGGAAGCCACTTCAAGCTGCACTTCCGAACATTCATTAGAACATGCCATGAGTGCTTATTATCCACAACTTCCTCATGGAGCAGGACTCATTGCCTTGTCTGAGGCATACTTCGAAACTTTCCGGCATGACTGTACAAAACGTTACATGAAAATGGCTGAAATGATGACCCAGAAAAAGAGCAACCGTCCGTCCGATTTCATTGATGCATTGATTACACTGCAAAAAGAATGTAAAGTACATTCTATCAAACTGAGCGAATTTGGTATCCAATCCGAAGATTTCCCCAAATTCCTGCAAAATGCAAGAGATACGATGGGAGGACTGTTCACTCTCGACCCACGCCCGATTACAGACGAAGAAATCCTGCATATCTTTAAAAAGTCTTATAAATAATGGATAAAGAACTAGACCTTGCCGTAACCTGTTACGGCAAGGTAAAACCATTGAAATATGATTTGGTCCTCCTCCCTTGGGGAGCTACCGAACCGCATAATCTGCACCTGCCTTATCTGACAGACTGCATTCTAAGCCACGACATCGCACTAGATGCTGCAAAACTGGCAAAAACACATTACGGTATTCGTTGCATGGTCATGCCTTACGTCACTGCCGGTTCACAGAATCCGGGACAACGCGAGCTGGATTTCTGCATCCATTATCGCTATGAAACGCAAAAAGCGATTTTAAGCGACCTAGTTGCCTCTCTATACGCCCAGGGATACCGCAAAATGGTCATTATCAACGGACATGGCGGCAATACATTCAAAAGTATGATACGTGACTTGTCACTGGACTATCCCGACTTCCTGATAGCCAGCAGCGAATGGTTTGCCTTTATCCCTGCTAAAGAGTACTTTGATGAACCGGGTGACCATGCAGATGAATTGGAAACTTCTGTTATGATGCATTATCATCCGGAATTGGTAAACCTGGATGAAGCCGGAGATGGAAATTATAAGAAGTTCGCTTCGCAAATGCTGAATGAAAAAGTGGCATGGATTCCGAGAAACTGGCAAAACGTTTCGCAAGATACCGGTATAGGCAATCCTAAAAAAGCAAGTGCCGGAAAAGGGAAGAAATACGCCGAAGCAGTCGTCGCAAAATATGCATTACTGTTTGAAGAGTTGGTACATAAAGAACTTTATTAATGCCTCATCACTCAAGAAGATCATCTGACCTTTTTAAACGATGGTCTTCTATGTTCATATCACCTCCGCTTCTTCGTTATCAGATACATTTTCAGCTACCTTAGTTATACTTGCCATTTCAAAGTCCATACATATCCATATAAATATATGTATAACCATCGACTATGAAAAGAATAAATGTCCCCATGTGCCCATAAACAAACCACTCCCTGCACTATCTGCACAAGGATACTTCTCCAAATAATTTATTTCATCTCCAAAGGCTGAAATAAAATTCATTTAACAAAATAAAGAGATTTCCTTTATAGGATAAGTTCTACCAGAACTACATTTTTAAATTAAGATTATATCACATCGCAAATATAGGATATTTTTTATTAAATCAACTTTAATTATAAAATTATTTTTTGATATACGACACAAAAAGTACAAAACGGTCAATATTTACGGATAAATAAGCTAAATAAAAGTATATAAAAAGGGATATCTTTTATCTTTTTCCGCCTCAAAGTAGCATAACAGTAGAAATTCAGTAGAAAAATCCTTTTAAAATTCCTTCTTAAATAAAATAAAATACAATCTATTTTCCCTTTATGGACACAGAATAGTTCTGGTAGAACTTCAAACAGTAACTTTAAAAACAAATCTATGAAGAAAACCTTATTCATGCTTTTTTGCCTGTTATGCTCCATAGGAGCCATGGCACAAAAGAAAACAATCACGGGTGTGGTCACAGACGCCACAGGTGAAGCGGTTATTGGCGCCAGTATTGTAGAAACAGGCACCACGAATGGTACAGTTACCGACTTAGATGGTAATTTTACACTTTCCGTAGCCAACGATGGCAGTATCAGAGTATCATTTGTCGGTTATCAGACACAAACTTTAAGCGTAAAGGGAAAGTCAACTTTTAAAATAGCATTGAAAGAAGACTCAGAAATGCTCCAAGAAGTTGTTGTAACCGGATATGGCGGCAAACAGTTGCGCACAAAAGTAACCAACTCCATTTCCAAGGTAAAAGAAGAAACATTAAAACAAGGACTTTATTCCAATCCGGCACAAGCCTTATCAGGAGCCGTGGCAGGTCTGTCCGTCAGCCAGACTTCCGGTAATCCGGGAGCAGCTCCTACCTTGGTACTTCGAGGAGGTACTAATTTTGACGGTTCAGGTTCACCTTTAATCCTGGTAGACGGCCAAGTACGCGGTTCTTTAAGTGACATCAACCCGGCCGATATTGAATCCATGGAAGTATTAAAAGATGCCGGAGCCACCGCCATCTATGGCGCCCGAGCCAATGACGGTGTAGTACTAGTCACTACCAAACGAGGCAAAGAGGGAAGTACACGTGTAGAGCTTTCGGCCAAACTAGGCTGGAACTACTTCCACAACTCTTATAACTTTATGAATGCGCGTGATTACATTTACTGGATGCGCACTGGTTACATGAATGCTTACACGGGAGACATGAAACATCCGGACGGATCGGCCGTACAAGGATGGTCTTCACTGACCGGTCTGACCGGTGCCACTCCTTATGGAACAGGCAACAAATATTGGGCAGATGATGACAAGACAATCCCGCTGAATGGAAACGAAAACAGCCAGGCTATATGGAGTACCATGAAATATTCGGACGATCTGGCTTTCCTGCTCAACCAAGGATGGGAAACCATGACTGATCCTATTTATGGAGACCAACTGATTTTCAAGAATACAGATATAGCGGATTTCAATATCAATTCCCCATCTTTCTCACAAGACTACAACCTGAGTGTAAGCGGAGGAAATGAAAAGGGAAACTACTATGCAGGTTTGGGATACAACCATAGTGAAGGTACAGCCGTAGGAAACAAGTACCAACGTATCACTTTCACATTCAATGCCGATTACAAGCTGAAACCATGGTTAACCTCCAACTCCAGCTTCAACTTTGCAGATGCAACCTGGAACGATCTTCCTCCTACCCAAAGCGCAGAAGCCAACTACTTCTCACGCGTTTTATCATTACCTCCCACTTTCCGTGGATATAATGCTGACGGTGAAATGCTTTTGGGACCCAATTCAAGCGACGGAAACCAACAAATCAATTTTGACAAGTTTGTCCGTGACAACAATACAGACAAGTTCACCATGAACCAATCTTTTACCGCAGATATCATGAAAGGACTCTCATTAAAAGTGAACGCCATCTGGTTCTATTCAGAAGAAAAATATGAAGCTTTCAACAAAGATTATTTATCTTCTCCCGGAAACTGGGTAACCTCACACAGCACCTCGGCTTCCTACGGACGCACATTGGACCAAACTTATAATGCAGTGTTAAACTACAACTATCAAATAAACAAAGACCACTATCTGGATGCCATGGCCGGCTTCGAGTACTACGACTCATATTATAAAGGTTTCAGTGCCTCAGGATCGGGAGCTCCCAGTGACGCTTTCGGCGATTTGGAATATACCAGTGATGACAAAGGCAAACGCAGCATAGACTCCTCACACAGCCGCCAGCGTATCATGTCATTCTTCGGTCGTGTAAATTATGACTACCAGTCAAAATACTTGCTGTCCTTTGTTCTAAGACGGGACGGCTACTCCAAACTGGCCAAAGACAACCGCTGGGGTGTCTTCCCCGGAGTATCTACCGGATGGGTGTTCTCCAAAGAAAAATTTGCCAGTGAATGGGCCGATATCATCTCATTCGGTAAATTGCGTGCCAGCTTCGGTCTGAATGGTAATGTAAACAAAGATTTTGTAGGAAACTACACAGTACAAGGTGCTTATGCAGGCAGCAAATACAACGGCAACGCTTACTTCCTGTTAAACAACCTTCCTAATCCCTACTTGAAATGGGAGAAGTCAAGAACTTTCGAAATCGGTCTGGATCTAGGCTTTCTGGCCAACCGCATCAATGCCAATTTGACTTACTACAACCGACTGACCAGTGACAAGTATGCCAACATCACCATCCCGTCTACTTCGGGTGTTTCTTCCTTTACCTCCAACAACGGTAAGTTCCAGAACCAAGGCTTTGAATTCGAACTGGCATTCAAAGTTATCGACTCCAAAGACTGGAAATGGAATCTGAACTGGAACGGCGCATTAAATAAAAACAAAGTAGTGGCATTGCCCGACAACGGTCTGGAAAGAAACCGTCAAAATGCATTTCAAGTATATACCGGACGCCAGCTGGAGGACGGAAGCTATGAAAAAGCATGGGTAGGCGGTTATCAGGAAGGACAACGCCCAGGTGATTTGTACATGTTCGTAGCCGAAGGAATCTATCGTTCCGAAGATGAAATACCAGGAGGACTGATCGACTTGTCAAGTGGTAACAACGGCTCAAGCAACCGTCCCCTTTACGGAGGTGAGGAAGGATATAACAAACTGACAGCCAATCAGAAAGCGAATTCTCTCCGCATCCAGCCGGGTGATGTGAAATGGAAGGATGTAAACGGTGACGGCATCATCGACAATTACGACATGGTGAAAGTGGGCAACACTGTACCCAAATGGACAGGAGGTATCAATACTTCAGTCACCTGGAAAGACCTTACTTTATCAGCACGTTTTGACTATGCGCTTGGTTTCAAAGCGGTAGACTGGAAAACCATGTGGATCATGTCTTGCGCACAAGGTACTTATAACACCATTGCGGAAACCCACGACACCTGGTCACCCGAAAATCCCGGTGCACAATATCCTACTTATGTATGGGCCGACCAGTTGGGCAAGCGCAATTACTGCCGTCAATCCTCCATGTTTGCCTACAACGGTAACTATCTGTCTTTCCGTGAAATAGCCTTGTCATATAATCTGCCAAGCAACTGGGTGCGCAAAGCAGGACTAGGCTCAGTCATGCTCTCGGTAACCGGTCAGAACCTGGGTTACCTGACAGAAGCCAAACATTTATTCTCTCCGGAAAAGACAGACAACAATGGTGGATACCCATTGCCCCGCACTGTCATTCTCGGCGTAAACGTTTCTTTCTAAACTTATAAACTCTAACAGATTATGAAAAAAATATTCTATATCCTTTCAATATGTGTGATGACCATTCTCCAACCGTCCTGTGACGCACTGGATCTGGCACCGGAAGATTATTATGGAGCCGGAAATTTCTGGAAAGAAGCTTCCCAGCCCAAAGCATTCATGTTGGGTCTGCACGCCCAATTAAGAAGTTACTATGACATGTTCTACACCTTGGGCGAACTCCGCGGCGGCACACAACGTGTGGGCACCTCCTCGCTGAACACCAGCTTGAACTATGCCGATATCCGGTCACAGAATATCTCGGAAGATATTCCCGGCATATCCAATTGGAACGGGCTATACTCTCCCATCATGCAAGTAAACCATTTTATCCAAGAAGTAGAAAATGGGTGTACGTTTCTGGATGATGCAACCCGGAGCCGGTACTTGGGACAAGCGTATGGCATGAGAGCCCTGTATTACTTCATGCTATACAGAACTTTCGGGGGAGTACCTCTCATCACCAAAGTAGATATACTGGACGGCAAACCATCGGCAGACAAATTCTATGTGGAGCGCGCCACACCCGAAGCCACCATGGAGTTTATCAAAGCGGATATTAATAAATCCGAAAACTATTTCGGAAATAACACCTCTTTTGATGCATACGACTGGTCACGCTATGCCACTTTGATGCTTAAAGCAGAAATCTATATGTGGGCAGCGAAAGTATCCATCACCGGATTCACAGCAACCGGGGCAACCGATTTACAGACTGCCAAGACTGCCTTATCCGGGATCATAGGACATTTTGAATTAATGGACAACTTTGCCTCCATCTTCTCATGCGACAATAAAAAGAACACTGAAATTATTTTCGCCATGCCGTTTATAGAAGGTGAGGCCAGCAATGACGGAGGCAGATTCCTTTATCAGGATGCTGTATTTCTGGGGCAAGCATATGGTCGTAACGGTAAGGTGATTGAAAAAGATACCTTAAACTTGAAAGGTACCGGTGGAGTATTCCGTGACGAGTACACTGAAGATTTCTGGAAAACGTTCAAAGAAGGAGACAGCCGCCGTGATGCCACATTCATGGAGTATTACATGAAAAATGATAATGGCACGCTCAGCGAATTCGGATGCGTAATGAAAAAACGTATAGGTACAATCAATTCCAATGACAACCGCATCTATATTTCGGACATCCCCGTTTACCGCTATGCCGATGCGTTACTGATGATGGCGGAAATTGAAAACGGATTGAACAACCCTTGCGCTTCGTATATCAACGAAGTACGCAAACGTGCATACGGAGACACCTTTGAAGAAAACAAATACACGGAAGGCAGCTATGCGGAAAATGAACTAGCCATTTTGCAGGAACGGGACAAAGAGTTTGTCAGTGAAGGCAAGCGCTGGTTTGACGTATTGCGTATGCACGATGCATCCGGACGTTCTTTGGTCTTTTCTGCCAATGCCAACTATCCGGGCACAAATCCTATTCTCGGTACAGAAGAAGCATATAAAATGCTTTGGCCGGTTAATATCGGTACTTTGAATGTGAATCCGTTATTAACTCAAACTCCGGGATACGGGAAAAAATAAGCCAAATCCTCCTGTTTAGTTTTCAGGACAGATGTTTTAACATAGAAAAATAAAGGTGTGTCGTGAGATACACCTTTATTCATTATGCATATAGTTGATAAAACATCAATAACACAGAAAATCAATAACTATTTCCGTTCTTTTGAAAGTTCCTCCAATGTTTTTTCCTCGTACCTGCAAATCGCCTCCTTATA
>ENA-OZDC01000763-OZDC01000763.1-human-gut-metagenome-genome-assembly--contig:-NODE-763-length-14818-cov-4.778365_pt1 | contig 14818 bp, 13 predicted proteins | sample MGYA00244082_ERZ653570 | MGnify/ENA primary metagenome ERZ653570 (study PRJEB26926, sample SAMN06164919) | human gut metagenome | biome: ENVO:00009003; feature: ENVO:2100002; material: ENVO:00002003... | reverse complement strand
GAAATTATCTTTTCAAAGTAAATTCTATGAATTTAGATTTAATGGACCCGGTTACCAAGGTGATTGAATCTGAGATGCTTTGGCGTTTCAACGTTTTGCTTGAGTTCACAAATATAAAAGTAGATGATGATGATATTACCTTTGAGAACTATGATATTTTGTCAAGTTCTGGTATTTTCGACCATATAAAAGAAGAATGTGGACTTGACTTTACGAAAATGGAAAAGTTCATAATGGAGACAATGATGTTTAGCAGAAACGACTTTATGTCAGATATGCTAAAATCAGCCAATGGCGATAATCTCAAAGAGTCTTTGAAAGAGTTTAAGGAAATTCTGGGCGACAAAGAGCTTGTCAATAAAATGTCCGAAATCATTGCTTTCAACGACCCAATAGCAAAAGCGGAAATTGAAAAAGCAAAAGCTGGGGTGGCAAAAGAGAAACTGAAAGCGGATATTGAGACAAAGAAATAATGTGAGAAAAGGGGTGTTCTTTTGTGTGCTAAATATGCTTCTCGTGGCGGTAAAACGTTTATAGACGACGAAGATAAACTGATTGATTATCTCGTTAAAGGGGCTAAAGGTTTTACGACGGCCATTGCTAGAGATACAGCTAAAAGGCTGAAAAAGAACACGGCTGAATTGGTTTATAAAGATTATAAACCCAAAATGTATAATAGAACAATGGAAATGCTAAACTCCATTGTAGGCCCCGGTTTTAATGGTGGCACTCCAACTAGAAAAACAATAGACGGGTTTGAAGCCGAAGTTGGATTTGACTTGGATAGAATTACCCCATATCCGCCAACAAAAACGGAATGGGGTAAACATTCTACTTGGGACGGAGAGCCATATATTGGAGAACTGATAGAAGGTTTTGAAGAACGAGGGTTCACGTTGTATGGCGGTAAAAATCTTAGTCATATTATATATGAGCGTGAACCTGTTCATATGATTGAAACAACAATAGAGGAAGTAGAATCAGCATTAAACGGGATAGATAGAGAAGTCCCAGATTTTGATATGCTTGAAAATATAATATCTGTAAAACTAGACAGATAAAGGGGTGAGAGATAGTGGCAAAACGCATTGATATTCTTTTTGGCTCTAGGATAGATGAAAGCGGAGCCAAAAAGGATATAGAAAGAATACAAACAATATTTAAGAGTGCTGGGCTTAAAATTGTTCCTCAATTTGACAATACAACATTAAAAGAGTTTCAGAAAAACCTAAAGGTTACAATTGACGAAGCTACTAAGTTAAGAACCCTCACGTCTAGCTTTACACAGGGTGGCATCAAGTACGATATCTCTCAACGCGAATCATCACGCGGACAATGGTCGAAACCTGTCGTATCAATGGACTATGAACAGTCTATTGATACTGTTGAGAAAAAGTTAAAGTCTTTATATAGAACCGCTATTGAAACGCAGGAAAACATAAACGCTGCGGCTAAGGTTGGCGCGGCCACATATCAAAAACAGTGGGAAAAATCTCTTTCAGAGATAGAAGCAGAAATTAAGTCAACAAAAGAGACTCTTGCTACACTTGGATATAACGTTGGTGAAGATAGAGGACTTAACAGACTAAGCGGTAGGCTCGGAACAGCAAAGCTCGAACAAGATGCTATTGAACAAAAGAAGCTTGCCGACAATCTGGAAGATTCTCTTAATAGACTTATTGTGGCAGAGACAAACCTTGAAAAAGCGCAAGCTTATCACAGTAGCAACGAAACGATACAATCACTTCAAGCACAAGTTGACATGTATAGAAAGCAAATTCGTGCTATTGAAGATGCCACTCATGCTACTGAGGAATTAAAACAGAAAGCCAGAGATGGAATTGAAAGTTCTTCTATAAATGCCAAGGGGTATAGTGCCCGCTCTGGTGAGAAGTATGACAACGAGCAGTTAGAGGCATATTCTAGAGTTCTAAAAAAAGTAAACAAATATAAGCTTGAACTTGCCGCGACAAACAAAAAAGTCGATTCGAGTAACGACGAAGTAAATCAATCAACTGAGAAATATATAAATTCTCTCAAAGAAGAAATTAGTAAATTAGAACGACGGCTTGATTTGATGCAGCAGTCGTTTAACACTTCCAATGCGGCGGCAACTGCGGCTGAAAAACGAGCAGAAGCCGAAAGAGAATGTGCATTAGCGATAGATAAGCTTAACAAAGAGATGGACGATGGCATTAGAACATCGAAAACTTTTGGAGAAGCTTTAAAAGATGCTTTTGATAATTATATTGGGCCAGCGGCTTTGGCCGATAGGGCAGTAGATTTGCTGGTGGATGGTGCTAAAGAAGCGTATCAGACTATCGTAGATTTGAATAAGGCTATGACTGATGTTCAGATGGTTACTGGCGAAAGCGCTGAACAAACGGCTGAATTAGCACATCAATATAGCCAAATGGCCAAAGAGCTAGGTGCAACCACTACGGAAATCGCTAACGGAGCATCGGAGTGGCTGAGGCAAGGCAAGAGCGTAGCTGAAACAAACCAACTTCTTGAATCGTCAATGATTCTGTCAAAAGTTGGCGCCATCGAATCTTCACAGGCGACAGAGCTTCTTACTTCTACGCTTAACGGGTACAAAAAAGAAGCAAATGAAGCAATGCATGTTGTTGACGCTATGGCGGCAGTTGACTTGGCTGCGGCTACTTCCGTTGAAGAACTTGCTGTTGCCCTCCAAAGCACCGCAAACATGGCTCGTGTTAATGGTGTAGGATTTGAACAGCTTCTCGGAATGGTTGGCGCTGTTTCTGAAGCTTCGAGACGTAGCGCTAGTGTAGTTGGCAACAGTTTCAAAACAATCTTCTCTCGTCTTACCAACGTTGCCGCTGGTAAAATGACAGATGACCTAGGCGAACCTCTTAACGACGTTGAACAAGTGTTTAACGGACTTAATATAAAGCTTAGAGATTCTAGCGGCGAGTTCCGTAATATGTATGATGTTATTAGTGAACTCGCTAATAAGTGGACGAAACTTGACAACGTAGAACAAAACTGGGTTGCTACAAGTGTCGCCGGTACGCGCCAGCGTGAGACATTCTTGACGTTGATGGAAAACTGGGATAGAGCGGTTACATTGTCAACTACGGCTTTGAATTCCGAAGGCATGGCTATGGACAAGATGTCGATTTATCTCGAAAGCATCGAAGCGAACCTGAACAAGCTAAAAGCCGCTGTTGAGGACTTGTTGTATAGCGAAGAAATTGTAAACGTAATCAACCTCGTTATTAAAGCAATAACACGGCTTGTAGAGGGAATATCTTGGCTTATAGATAAGCTTGGAGGAGTCAATTCGGCTGTTTTGGCTACTGTTGCTATTTTCTTAAAACTTAAAAGTGCCATAAATATAGCTAAAGACACTGAAAAAGTGTCGGGCGCTTTAAAAGTTTTTTCTGAAATTGCTGGTAGCGGAAACAAAACCATAAAAGTATTAACTTCAACATTTTCGGCGTTTAAAGACGGAGTATTGGCAGGTAAAGATGCCATAAATATAGCTGGTAAAGCTCTTTGGGCTTCTCCGTTTGTCAAAGTAGCAATTGTATTAGCAGGAACTACAGCTATTGTTGCTGCGTTTGACGCCTTAATAACGACAACAGAAGAATATAAAGATATACTTGCCGAAACACAGTCTAAACTTCAAGAAGTAGGCGATAAACGAAAGGCTCTTGAACAAAAAGCCGAAGCTGAGCAACTTACAGAAGCTGAAAAAAAGTATTTAGAAGTATTAAAAGCTGAAGAAACGCTTCTTAAAACACAAGAAAAACGAGACAGACAGAATATTTATAATTCTGAGGCAAAAGATGTTGAGCGTGGCGGCGAAGGGTTCTGGGCGAGAGCCAAAGAGGCGGCATTTATGTCATCTCAAAACCCTGTCAACGAATTGGGCCTGCCAATTCCAAACAAAGCTCCGGTTGTTGAATACAACGTAGCTATTGAGGAACTTACTGGCAATATTGAGGAATATAAGGAAGTCACAGACCAACTTAATAACTCAAATGGCAAGTCTCTTGAAGAATACGAGGCATTACAAGAGAGACAACAAGAGCTAAGCCAAGTATTTCTTGAACACATCAAGCGTATATCTGAAGCGAACACTTACGGGCTAGAACTAACTGACACTGATAAACAACTCGCTGAAATGATGGAGAAAGCTGGAATCACAGCAGAAGCTCTGTCAGAAGCAATGGGTAATGTTGCCAATGAGCTTGGTGAAACCGGAGATGACTTAATCAGAATTACATCGGAGGTTTCTGGCTTACAATCCGCATATGATAACCTTATATCTGTCAATGAAGAAGTAGCAAACACTGGAGTTATTTCAATTGAAACCCTAGATGAACTTGTTTCAAGATATCCTACGCTTAATGAAGCTGTAACAAACTATCTTCTTGGGCTTGCCTCAACAGAAGATGTGTTGGCAGAATTACGGTTGGCCTATCAGGATGACGAAGCAAATGCTTATGCTAATATCATAAACAAATTGAAAATGCAGCAAAACTATTATAGTTTGTTGTCTACAATGGATTCTGCTTTAATGCAACAATTTGCCGCTGATTACGGTATTGATATTGGCAATCATGGCACATATGCTCAGTCAAAAGAAAAGATAGAAACCGATTTACTTCAAAGAGTTTCGTCGATGTGGGCACAGTTCTATAAATCGCAGGCATTGACGATGGACAACGTTATTAAGGCGGCTAACGGAGCGTTAAAACCAGATGGCGGCTCACTTTTACCCACTTCAGAGATTAATGCTTTGAAGAACGTTGTAAACTCTTATAACAATGCTATTCAGGGACTTAATAATGTATATGATAAATCAATAGAGTTAAGGCTCGATGGATATAAGCAAATTGGTTCTGCAGCTAAAAATGCTGCTAAAGCGGGTGGTTCTGCTTCAAAACAACAAAGCGAAGCCGAAAAAGCATATGATGATTTGCTACAAATAACAATCAAAATGCTCAAAAAGAAAAAAGAGCTTGAAAAAGAAGCTCTTAAAGAGCAACTTGAGGGTTATAAGAAAGTCATTGATGCTCAAAAGGATTTGCTTGATTTACAAGACGACGAATATAACCATAAACGCGAACTTGAAGAAAGGAATAAATCTGTTTCTACGCTTGAAGCGCAAATAGCAGAACTTCAATTTGATACAAGTGCCGAGGGCACAAAGAAACGTCTTGAGCTTGAGGAAGAACTTGCCGAAGCAAAGAGAGAGCTTGAAGATTATCAACACGATTATTCTATTGACCAGCAAAAAGACGCATTAGACAGAGAAGAAAGTCGATTTGAAGAATATATCAATAACCAAATTGATGAAATTGATGATTATCTTTCTAAGACTGGCGAAATAACTGCTGAAGCTATTAGACTTCTTCAAGAGCATAGCGAAGAAACTCTTAATGCTTTAATTCAATACAACAGAGCCTACGGAGATTCAATCGACCAGAATATCATTGATTTGTGGAACAAAGCTACGGGTGCTGTTAATACATATAAATCCGCTCTTGATGAGGCGGCCTCCGCAGCAAGTCGATTGGCGGCGGCAAGTGGTGGTGGGAGTTCTGTTTCAGTGCCGAGCACTAGCCCTCCTGTTGGTAGCGCTGCCATGCGTCCTGCTGGCAAACCGCCCGTTGATACTACGCCGAAATATCTTATTTATAAAACGGGCACAACTACTCCTATTAGTGGCTTTATGACACTAGAGGAAGCTCAAAGAGTTTGGGGATATATTCCAGACCCAAAGAACTACTATTGGACGAAATTCGTTGGAGCAGCAAAGAAAAATTTAGTATACGCTGTTAAGCCATATCATAGAGGACTTGATGCTGGGTTTGTTGGCAATCTCAAAGGCAATGAAGAATTTGTTAAAGCTCTTAAAGGCGAAGCCTTTATTACCAGAGAGCAACAAGACAGATTTATGAATAATATTCTTCCTGATATTGTTGCCAAGGGTTCAACATATGGCGGAGCAACGTTTGATAATCTTCTTAATATCAATGTTCAAGGCAATCTTGATTCTTCTGTTGTTCCTGATATTGAGCGTATTTCTAATGATATATTTAAACGTCTTAACAAAGCAATGTTCCAAGGCGGATATAAACGAAACACTAATACTGTTTCAATCTAAGGTGGTGAGTTAATGGCATTTTGGGCACATTCATTCGTATTTGATGACATCCCAAGTGAAACTTACGGCCTGTTTTTAATTAGCGATGGCGGAGCTGGCGTTCTTGAGAACGTCGGCTCCAATGCCGTTGAGCCGTATACACAGGAGATATATAGACGTCCTAAACCATATTTCTTCGGTGTTCAACAAACGCCAGTTCTCACTTTTAGTTTGAGCTTCGCTAGTTTAAAACCAGTCGATGCTTTACAACAACAAATCATTCAAAGATGGCTTTTCGGCCATAATTCGTATAAGAAGTTACAAATAATGCAGTGCGACATGGAATCAGTATACTTTAATTGTATATTGAATAATCCAACATTAACCACCGTCGGCAACTATGCTTATACATTTAAATGTGATGTTGTTTGTGATGCTCCGTGGGCTTGGGAGTTCCCAAAATCAGAAAGCTTTGGCCCTTTTTTAACAGAAGGGACATTTAAATTCAATAATATATCCGATGATAACTATTATATGAAACCTGTTTTTGTGATTGAAATAGGCAATAATGCCGATTCTTTTCAACTGCTGAACCAGTCGGATGGGAACAAAGGATGTACATTTAACGATTTAAGTCCCGGCGAAACACTGACTATTGATTCTGACAAATATATAGTTACATCTAACACGGGATTATTGCGTGTTGGTAATATGACTGGTATACTACCAAGGCTTGTTCCTGGCATGAATACATTCCAAGTTATAGGCTCGACTGAAAAAATAACAATAAATTATCAAAACGCAAGGAAAGTAAGCGGATAAAACGGAAAGGAGGATATAATGTTACAAAAGTTTAACTATTTCGGAGAGCACGAAGATTATACAATCAGGCTTTGTAATCCGAACAAGCAACAAATCTGTTTCTTAAATCAAGGATTTCAACAAGAACTTTCTTTGAGATTCAATGAAATGTCAGAGTTTCATATTACAATCCCATATAAAACTGATGGAGAAGCGTTTCCATATTATGACAGAATAAAAAGTAAAAAGCTTATTCTTATTGATGATATTGGATATTTTCTGATTACGACAGTTGATGAAACAGATGATGGTATTGTCAAACAGAAAACTGTAACAGCATATTCTTTAGAAACAGAACTTGCGTTTAAAAAGATAAATATATTTGATGGGACATATAAGTTCTATGACCCCATTAACGTAGATAATACATTAATGGGCAAAATATTATCTACTTCCAACTGGACAATTGGGCAGATAGACCCCGATTTATGGAATGTTTACAGAACTTTTGAAATACCAGACAGCACAGTATATGAGTTCTTGATGAACGACATTGAAACGTCATATGAATGTGTATTTATATTTGACTCTTTTAATAGAACTGTTTCAGCTTATACATTAAAGAATCTAGTTAAAAATACTGATATTATATTGAGTTATGACAATCTGATTCAAAGTATTGATATCAACGAGAAATCTGACGAAATTGTTACCGCTTTAAGTGTTTATGGCGGTAACAATCTTGGGGTGTCTGCCGTAAACCCGTTGGGCACAAATACAATTTATGATTTTAGCTATTTTGCTACGACAGAATGGATGTCACAGGATTTAATTGACACGATTAATGCTTGGGAAGCCGAAGTATCTTCAAAACAAACAAGTTATTCCAATCTATTAACTCAATATAAAGATAAAAACACAGAAATAGTAACTGCTAATTCTGCTTTGGTTGACTTGAAAACCGATAGAGACGCTATTGAGGGCGTTGTAAAGGTTATGATAGAGGGGGACTTAAAAAATACTACCGAATATACAGCCAAAGTAAATGAGCTTAACGCTGCTAATGCCGCAGTTGCTGCCCAAGAGAGCCATATAAACGACCTAAAGACGCAACTTGAGGTTATAAATTCTGATTTAAAGGCAATTAATGAGTCGTTGGCGTTTTCTAAATTCTTCACAGAAGCACAATATGAAGAACTAAAGATTTACATGGTTGAAAACACATATCAAAATGAAAGTTTCACTACTACGTCTGAAATGACGAATAGTGAAATACAAGACATGGCGCAATCTTTATATAATCAAGGTAAATATGTACTTGAAAGAGTATCCCAGCCACGTTTTGAGTTTAGCGTTGAAAGCGTAAACTTCTTATTCTTAGAAGAATTTCAGAAATTTAGTCAACAGTTGGAACTCGGTTGTGTTATTAACATCGAAAAAGACGAAGCAGTATATGTTAAGCCTGTGCTTCTTGAGCTAAATGTGCAACTTGACGACCCAACAAACTTCTCTCTTGTATTTGGCAACAGATACAAACTTGATTCTGGTGAATATACGTTCAGAGATTTGTTTGGTGACGCTATTAAGGCTGGCTCTAGTGTTAAGTTTGATGGAGCGAAATGGGGCGAATACGTTAATAGCGGCATGAACAACGCTGTTAGCGACTTTATTAACTCTGCTCTTGACACTTCAAAGAATAATGTTATCAACGCAACAAACCAAGAGATATTGATAAACCAAAATGGATTGCGTGGCCGTACCATGATGGACAACGGAACATACAATCCTAACCAGGTGTGGCTTACATCCAATACGCTTGCTTTTACATCTGACAACTGGCAAACCGTAAGACTTGCTCTTGGTGAAATAGACTTAAATGGGCAAAAGATTTTTGGTGTTGCTGGTGACGCATTAGTTGGCAAGATTATTGCTGGTAATCAGCTTATTATATCTAACGACAACAACAACTTTACACTGGACAGCAATGGAGCTGTATTAAATAATGCTAGTTTTTCTATTGTGTCTAATAATGGTTTAAGCCAGATTCAATTAAATCCGACACAGGGAATTAGTATACAAACTAGAGCGAATACAAGTGCCGCTTGGGCTAATCAATTTTACGTTGATGCGCAAGGCAACCTTGTTATTAACGGTAAAATTACAGCCAATAGCGGTACAATTGGCGGATGGCAAATTGATTCTACTAGACTATATAACTCTGCCAATGGTGATTATATTGGTTCAAACGGATATGGCAAGTTAAGTCTACTTTCGTGGACACCAACCTCTGCTACGTTTAATGGAAGAATTTATGCTTCAAACCTTGGCGACCAAATTAAAACTGGAAATATCGCCGATGGTTCTGTAACGTCTGCTAAGTTAGACACTTTGTACGCTACTAAGGCATTTGTTGACGAAATGAACGTAGAATTGGCTAATGTACACACACTAGCGGCAAATGCGGCTACAATTCAACAACTTAACGCCACAAATGCTACTATTGCGAACCTCGACCTCACAAATTTGAAATTTCAAGGCAGAGTTGCTGGTTGGAGTTATACTACTTTTGTAACGGGCATACAAACCCACACAATTAGATATGTTTCCAGCATAAGTTCTGGGGGAACTCCTACATATTCTGAAGAAAAAGTAGTTGTTGGCCTTACATATGGTGGCGCTGGATGGGTTGTAAGCGGATGATTTATCATTATCCAGTGACAACCCACATGCCACTCGTCTTATAAAAGTTTCTAATCCCAGTTATGTTGGCTGCTGTATATGTTTTATTGTCAAAATCTACTGATGTTATAACAAGAGTATTAGTAACATTAAGGTCATATACAATTGGTGTTTGGGTCCAGCTTGCTGAACGCCCTTGAAATTTCAATTTTATTAACAATACAAAAGGAGTAAACGGAAAATGAAAGAAAAATTGCAATCTATTTATAATGCTTTGAACAGTATTCAGGTTAGTGGTAAAACCAACTGTGCCATTGTAGCGGGCGTTATGAATGTTATCGAAGAATTATTCATAGAATGTGACAAATATCAACCTATACAGCCGGAAGAAGGGAATGCCGATGGCTAATGGCATATTTTGTTTCGAGGTAAATCAGCTTGGCGAGTTTGCCTTGATTGCTGGAACGTCTGAAATGTTAGAGTTTTATTACTACTATTCTGATGGCACTCCGTTTGACTTAGAAAGCGCAACGGCGAGATGGAGATTGTGCCGAGTGGGACAGCCGGACGTTCCAGTTCTTGATTTACCCGGTGATATATTTAGCGGAAATGGTGTTGTAGTAAAGCTGGATAGTGTTCACACACAGAACCTTTCTGGGAAATATATACAACAACCTGTACTTATAGATTATTCTGGCGAGGAATATGTATTCCAGCAAGGGGTTATTACATTTATTCCAAAGATTAAGCCAACAACATAAGGAGTGATTTCTTTGGCTATTACTACATATCAAGCTAATAAGCTGAATGACTTCCTTTTTGGAGGAACCTCATTTACTCCGAGTGGCACATACTATCTCGGACTTTCAACAACAGCAATTAACGCCAGTGGTGGTGGAGCAACTGAACCTACTGGTGGCGGATACGCTAGAGTTGCTGTTACAAACAACAAGACTAATTTTACAGCGTCGTCTGGCGGTATTGTACAAAACAATACACAGTTTGAGTTCCCCGAAAGCACAACCGCTTGGGGCACAATTACACATGTGTTCATTGCGGATTCTGGCACAAGAGGCGGCGGAAATATTTTGTATTATGATGCTTTGACGAATCCTAGAACGGTGCAAACGGCAACGATTTTATTGTTTGCTATTAATTCTATGAAGATTCAGCTCGTCTAATACCTGAAAGGCGGGGCGATTAAGTGAGAGCCTTTAAAATATTCGCTACTCCTAAACATGTTTTTAAGATAGTAGCTGATACGTTTCCAAGACTGGTAACTTTAATCTTTAATAATACAAACACAATTAAGATTATTGGACTAATCAGGGCGCGTTTGAAATCGAACGTGACTTTAAAAATACAGTCATTGTTTACAATAACAGATGCTCGTGTTAAACTTCATATGTTAATGAGCAATATAGTCGCCCCGATAAGATTTAAAATTTCAGCCATACCAAAATCCATAGAGAGTGAAAAAATACTTATTACTATAACTACTAATATTATAGCACAATCACTTGGACTTGTCAAGTTGGATTTTAGTTCATCAAGCACAGTTAAAATCATTGCTTCAGTTCTCGTTGGGCAATTTAGACTTCTTGGTGAATTAGACCCGCTAACTTTGGGCGAAATGGATAATGACACTCTTGGAACGTTAGACTTTAAAGTACAATAACAAAGGAGGGAGAAAATGGCTAATACTCCTAACTATAATCTTACAACATATTCTTCATCGGATACTGACGTAAGATTTTTAGATTTTCGTGTAGCTGTTGCTGGTAGCCAAACCACCAGTAACTTTTATAAAATTGACACAGCATTAAAGGAGCATGCTGATGCGATTGCTTCTCTTGAGGCTTCACCGTCAGCGTTTTCTGTAAACGCAGTATATTCAACCGATAACTTCTATACGGCCTCTGTTACCAATTATCCGGGATATGAGACGAATCAGCTTATTGCTCTGTCTCTTGATAGAAATAACGTTGGTACTGTAACTATTAATATTAATAGCACTACAACAAAAAGTGTTATGAAATATAACACATCGGGGCTATTAGTAAATACAGCAGATAATGATTTTGTAAAAAATAATCCTGTCCTTTGTATTTATGATGGCACGCAGTTCATTATGCTTGGTTCTTCAAGCGCTACTAATATACGAATTGATGGTAGTGCTAACCAAGTTGTTATGATTTCTGGACAAAATACTCTTGTAACAACTGGACGTGGAATAGGAATCGCTAATGGTTTTGCTACATTAGATGCTAGCGGGAAACTTGTTCAGTCAGCTAAAAACTCTGACTATGCGACTACTGCTGGGACAGCCAATACGGTTCTCGATGGTTCTATTACAACTGGCTCCTTTAACTCTGCTGCCGTTGCTCCTGCTGCCGCCAAAACATCTCAGTCTCTTACAATACAATTAAACGGGACGGCACAACCCACATTTAACGGTTCAACGGCTAGAACTATTAATATTACGCCAGCATCAATTGGGGCCTCCACCAGCGGGGCAGTATCAGATATTATTGATGGCACTACTCCTGTTGCCAAGGCGACACAGGCTACTCAAGATTCTCTCGGTGAAGATATAAACACGACATATGCAAGCGCTCTTGATGTTAGCGGAAACAATCTGCTACTTGAAAACAAAGCGGGAGCAGCTTTATCTACAATTACAGTGCCATATGCCACCAAGGCAAATGACGTAAACAACATTAAAAATATGTCAATTGCTGTACAGACAAACGGTGTTTATGCATGGTTCTTGAATTATACAGGTACTGGCAATAAAGGTGGCGCTAGAAAATATTATGCGTGCGCTTTAGCTGATAGCGCCGATTATGCTACTTCTGCTGGTTCTGCCAGAGCCAATAATATATCAATGAGTTTGTCTGGTACAAATCTTAGTATTAGTTATTCGTAAGGATGTGAAGTATCAATGGCTTTAAGTTTTAACGGTACTAACATCCCTGTGAGCGGGAATGTAACTTATAACGGAACTGGTTGTTCAACTGTTTCGTGTAATGGAACACAAGTATGGAAGCGTGCCCCTGAATGGTTGTACAATAGTGGCAATCAATATAACGAATTTACTGGTGGATGGAACGCACAGGCTGCTTATTATCTTGGTGGAGCGCCGGGAACGAACTATTATAGAAACCAGACGGCTTCAACGCCATCTTTTAATAGTACAAACATTTCGGTGACGTGTACTGGAAACTACCTTGGCGGTGGTAGTGTTATCACGAATTGGAAGATAGACTTATCTTCTATTTCTTCTTTGACAGCAAGTATTAATGTTTTCGACCAATATGAATTATACTCATATTTCTATATACATATACTTGATTCATGGCCAACAATAAACGCAGACAACACAAGTGTTGCTGGAACTGTAACAAAGGGAAATCAACAGGCTACCAGCTTAACTCTAGATACATCAAATCTTAATGGTAGTTATTATGTTTTGATGGGATTTTCAAATAACAATTATCGTAGTTTTACAGGATATGTTTATAGTTTAAAATGTAATTTTTAATATGTAAACTCGATAAGAGGTACAATAAATGAGAATAAATAAAATCACAAGACTCGTTGCCCCCCCCCATTGTAAAATTTTAATGTGAAGCGAGGGAACATAAATGGCATTATCATATAATGGAACAAATATTCCCTCGTCTGGAAACGTTATATTCAATGGTACTAATTGTAAAACAGTTAGTTGTAATGGCACAGAAGTGTGGAGAAAAGAAGCTACTATTTATCCCGGCATACCTGTTGCCAATACGCAGAACCTCGGGTATGCCGCATATTTTACCGTTACTAATAGTGGCTCAGATATTAAAGTTGACGCATTCGGCGGCACAGAACGAGGATACGGACGCGTTATGCTTGGCGGATTCAATTCATGGGGATATTCACAAATATATTTTGCAAACCTGCGTGCGTATATCACAAATAGCTATTCCCATATCAAGGTGGCATTGAGCGATATAGACGGCAATGTTGTTCAACAGCTTATTTATTCCGAAGCAAAACGGATTCGACGCAACATATACCGCAAGCACTAAATTCAATATCAATTCGCCAAATGGGAATTACTATTTGATGTTGGAAGTTGAATCTGGTGCTACACACTTAGGAAGGAACGCTACTATTTTGATGAATGGTTGTTATTTAGTTTAAGTGAGGGCTTATAATGATTAAAATTACATTAAAAAATGGTAAGGAGTATGAAGTGCTTGACAGTACATTGGTATATCCAAGTGGGATGTCAAGTGTTCGTAACAAAATGGAAATTCATTTAGATGAATCTTCTATGACTCTTACCGAACTTGAAAAAATATTTACAGATGAAAAAGCAACAGATGAAATCCGTGTTACAAAAACACGCGAAGATAAAACTGTTGAATATGATAATATGTACTATCACTATTGTATTGCGTCTAGCATCGGCAAGAAGATTATTTCTTCTGTGAGCAATTCAACTGGTGAAGTTACAGAGAAAATGTGCTTATCTGTTGTTCTGGAACAGAGAACATATATCGAACAAAAGTTATACGAATTGGGCGTATCTTGAGTACGCCCAACAGAAAGGATGACGAATCATGTTTAATGATGTATTAAACGCTGTATTGGACAGCTTGGTTATGGTGTCATCTTTCAGTTTATTTATGCTTTGTTGCGCCCTTTCTAATACTATTCTTGGTTCAATTATTGCTTCTAAGACTGCTACTTTCGAGTGGAAAACTTTAGCCAAAGGACTTCTGCGTAATATTGGTGTTGTTCTTGGTATTGATGTTTTAGCAGCAGGATTATCGGGGATAACAAAGCTTATAGAGATATACGACGTTGTTCCTCAATATTCGGATGCCTTACAGGGCATTAGTGTATTGGCGATAGTTGCTATAATTGTAACAATATCTTATAAGGTTTATGGTGCTCAAGCCATTGAGAAAATCAAAGCAATTGGCGGCATAAAAGACGAGGATATTGTTCCTATTGAAAAGGCAGACGGATGGGAACAGAGAGGAACGTGATTAAATGTTAAGTTTCTCTGTAAAAAAACAAAAACTAGAAAGAAAAGACAATCAAGAAGTGGTTGGAGGAACATATAATTACTTGTATGTTGTATTTGACTTTTCATATGATTGGGACAGTGTTTCCAAAAATGCAGTATTTAATAACCTGTCTCTTATACACATCTCCGAG
>ENA-OZDC01000746-OZDC01000746.1-human-gut-metagenome-genome-assembly--contig:-NODE-746-length-15020-cov-7.893685_pt1 | contig 15020 bp, 7 predicted proteins | sample MGYA00244082_ERZ653570 | MGnify/ENA primary metagenome ERZ653570 (study PRJEB26926, sample SAMN06164919) | human gut metagenome | biome: ENVO:00009003; feature: ENVO:2100002; material: ENVO:00002003... | reverse complement strand
ATCTACACTATCCTCTTCGTCGGCAGCGTCAGATGTGTATAAGAGACAGTCATTACCTCATCAAAATAAATCCTTGCCTCTTGTCCGGGGCGTACATGGGTTGCAGGACACTCTCCGGCTCCTTTAGCAATAATCCGCACATAACGGCCAATTTCCTTATTCAAATCAAGTACCACATCCTCTTTGAAAGTCCCTTCACGGAAAATCTCTCCATCCGTGAACTGTTTACCGGATACTTTACGATAATCCCGATTATCATTTGAAACCCACACTTCAATATCTGCCGGTTTATGGGCTGCCATGCCATAATTCGTTATGCATCCCACTGATACAGAACGAAGCGACTCCTTCTTTTGCAAATCTATAGTAAAAGCGACAGAATCACTGCTTTCCCATGAATGCCATTCGAAATCCGACTGGCGCAAGCTGCCACGTATACCATTTACTAAAATCTTCCCAGCCTGTGTATTTCCTAAAACAGGTTTGGCGGTAGCCTTATTCCAAACCAAAGGCAATGTCAATGTTTTTCCCATCTGCCGACCTGCTCTATAAGTCGTACACTTTATAGTTTGTGTACCGGTCACCATCAACGGGTTCTTATATAGCGGAGACCGGTCTGTCGGCTCCTTACCATCCATTGTGTAACGGATTTCCACATCAGGACGTTCACATTCCAGTTTCACCTGTAGCTTTCCATTTACAGGGGTTACCGTATGTTGTATATTATACATGGAACAGGCAAACACAATTCCTTTAGCAGACAGATGCTCGTTGAATTTATCCATTGCTACCAAAAAACTTCTCCAATTTTTATGCCAAGGCTGTGTCCAAGCCACTTCGGCTAAAGCAGCCAGACGAGGGAACAGCTGATATTCCACATCTTCCGGTTTATTGCAAAACTCAGTCCACATAGAAGCCTGTACTCCCATCAGCAAGGAACGTACCTCCGGACTCCATTCTTTCTGTATCGGTTCATACCTATATACATCCTTCAATGTATTATTCCCAAAATAGGTCAAAGGTTCAAACCATTGCGGTCCCTGATAACGAATCAAATACATGATACGTGCAGGAGTCATGACAAACCTATGCCCTTGCTCCGCTGCCTTGACGGCAGCCTGACCGTAGCCTCTCCAACCATAAATAATTGCTCCGTCGGGAATCCGGGTATTGGTCAGTTCATCCCAGCCCATGGCTTCTTTCCCTTTGCTTTGTACATATTTACTCATTCTCGCCATAAAATAACCTTGCAACGCTTCTTCGTCCTCCAAGCCTTCCTGTCGCATACGCTCCTGACAAAGCGGACACTCCTTCCAATGCGTTTTCCGAGCCTCATCCCCACCCAAATGAATATACCTGGAGGGAAACAGCTCCACCACCTCGTCAATCACCCCTTGCAAGAAAGTGAATACACTATCGTTTCCTGCACAGAAGATCACATCCGCATGATTTCCTCCCAATCCTGGAAGGACACCGATAAATTTATCGACCACAGGACAAGCCAACAACGGATAAGAAGCCAACGCAGCATTACTATGAGCCGGCATTTCAATTTCAGGAATCACTTCAACCTGATGTCGGGCGGCATACGCCACTATCTCACGGATATCCTCCTGTGTGTAAAATCCTTTTTCTACAGTCGGTTCACCCTGCCGGGGATTACGACGCTCCGGAAAAGATTTTCCAGGACGATCTACACGCCGTGAACCGATTTCCGTAAGTAAAGGATATCTCTTTATTTCAATACGCCAACCATTATCATCCACCAAATGCAGATGCAGGGTATTGATTTTCAACATTCCCATACAATCGATAATACGAAGCAGATTCTCTTTCGGAATAAAAAAGCGGGCCACATCCACCATCAATCCACGATATCCGAAACGAGGTTCATCCTTGATTGTCATAGCCGGCACGCTCCAATCCGCAGTTTCCGCCACCGCTGTGCCCTCAATGGAAGCAGGCAATAACTGACGAATAGTCTGCAAGGCATAAAAGAAACCTTTTGTATCTGAAGCTTTAACTATTATCTGCCTGGGAGTTATTTCCAGATGATACGCCTCACTCTTTAATGCGTCATCGGTAAGGAAACTGATTTTCCCCTTCTTTTCTCCAACCTTCACACAAGGAGTAAATCCGGCCGCCTGGGTAAAAAGAGCAGAGAAACAGCGTGCAACCTCTGCCTGCTCCTCATTTTCTACCGTAAAGTCTGTTTTTCCGGAGAAAGTAAAATAACCTGTACCCGGAGTAATACTCTCCGGGCAGGGAACAATAGATATAGATTGGATTAGGTTGTCAGCAGGTAAGGCCATAGTCGCAAATAACGACCATAGCAAAATCAAACAGGTGTATTTCATGATATATGCTATTTTTCTTATTCTTTGTCTCTATCGGGTGAAAAGCGTACCGGATCATTATACTGCTCCTGCAATCTTGCCAATTCAGTCTTCAGCTCCGTCACAACCGGTTCATATTCTTTCTGACCATAAAGATTATGCATTTCCGTAGGGTCTGCCTGTAAATCATACAATTCCCACACATCAATATCATTATAGAAGTGAATTAATTTATAACGCTCTGTACGTACACCATAATGACGTTTCACCATATGTTCTGCCGGATATTCATAAAAATGATAATACAATGATTTGCGCCAATCAGCAGGTTTTTCTCCTTTCAACAGTGGAAGCAACGAAACACCTTGGATATCTTCGGGAACAGGAGCACCTGCCAATTCCAGAAAGGTAGGTGCATAATCTATGTTTTGCACCAGTTCTGTAATATCACCTTTCCTGTCAAAACCTTTGGGCAACCGCATTATAAGCGGAGTATGCATGGATTCTTCGTACATAAAGCGTTTGTCAAACCAACCATGTTCTCCCATATAGAAGCCTTGGTCTGAAGTATAAACCACCAAGGTATTGTCCAGCATATTCTTTTCTTTCAGATAATCCAGTACACGACCTACATTATCATCCAACGATTTCACTGTTTTCATATAGTCACGCATATAGCGCTGGAACTTCCAATCGGCCAATTCTTTACCCTGAGGATTCTTTTTATAGAAGTCATCGATAATGGGACCATAAAACTTATCCCATGCCGCACGCTGCCCCTCATCCATACGTCCGATATAATTTTCATAAAGAGCCTTCAAACGGGTTTGTTTATCGGGGCGAAGCATCTTAAGGTCATAAATCATATCCATATCCTTCACGATGCTCATTTCCTGAGCCGCTGCCGCAGGACGTCCTTCATAATCATCAAAGAAATTATCGGGCAACGGAAAAGTTTTATCTTCATACAAAGACAAGTTACAAGTATCTGCCAGCCAGTTGCGATGAATAGCCTTGTGATGAATCAAAATACAAAAAGGTTTGTCTTTATCCCGTTTGTTCTCCATCCAGTCTATGGCATCATCAGTAATGATATTGGTTATATACCCATGTTTTTGAATGGTGTCATTGTCTTGCGTAATAAAATCCGGATTATAGTAATCACCTTGTCCGGGTACAATCTCCCAATAATTGAAACCTGTGGGCAGACTCTCTAAGTGCCATTTTCCGATAAGGGCGGTCTGGTATCCGGCCTGTTGCAGCAGCTTCGGAAAAGTCTGTTGCGAACCATCAAATATACAAGTGGTATTATCATAGAATTTATTAGCACAACTATGCTTGCCGGTAATCATGCAGGCACGGCTGGGACCACTTAATGAATTGGCCACAAAACTGTTAGTAAAACGCACTCCGTCATTAGCAATGCGGTCAAGGTTAGGCGTTTCCATATAACGCTTGTCATAGCAGCTCATCATCTGGGCAGTATGGTCATCGGTCATTATATACACGATGTTGTAAGGTTTCTGCTCCTCAGTTTTCTTTTGTGAAGCGCATGATGACAAAGATGCCACAGCAGTGATGCCGGTCAAAGAAAAAAGTAATCCTGATTGTAGGTTGTTCATATTCATAAATTTAAATAAGCAAAGAATTAACATCCGCAAAGATACAAGTTATGTTATTGTTTCTTGTCTGGAAATGACTATTTTATATCTGAGAATGTCCAGAAACAGGTTACAGACAAGAAAAAAACGGATGCAAAGCGCAGGTGCGCCCTGCATCCGGAAAAATCCAATAAAGACCTATTGAATAAAGCGTTCTATCATGTTTTCTTAATTAGTATAACCATAATTATTATCACTATAATCAAGAGCAGAATTGGTATCTATCTCATCTTTCGGAACCGGGAGCAATAAATTTTTCTTCAGGAAGTTTTCATCATTCAAATTTCCATCATTAAAAATACGTTCTCCCCAGTTCCCGTTCCCTTTAGGATTATTGGCCACTGATTCTTGAATAATTCCATGCCCATTGTTGACCTCGAAAGCTTTTTTCAAAAGCTCTGTGCCGCGTAAACGCATTTTCTGATACATTTCCGGTTCACCGGCACCTTCGAAAATACGTTCAAAATAAATTTTCTCACGCACTTGTTCCTTAGACAAGCCACTCTTCCAGTCAGCCGGCTGAGACGCGTTTCCTGATTGACGCGCTCTCTTCAGCACCTCATTGGCCAATGTTATCGCCTTGTCAGTCTGCCCCAATTCATTATATACATCCGCTGCCATCAGCAACATATCTGCATAACGATACAAAATTAAATTCTTATGACTGTTATTACCACTCTGCTCAGGATCCCACGGTTTCTTGAAATAGGGCCATGACTTTGTATTGGTAGATGGCTTTTTTGTCGCATTTTCCAACAAAGACAACAAGCCTTTCAAATACCCTTTTTCAGCGGGAGTCGCAGTAGCCGTATCGGCAATCATAGCATAAAGTTCTTCAGCTTTCGGACTAGCCGGATCAGCTAATTTCTCGTAAGGAATCCGTCCTACATACAACTTGGGTTTCTTCCATCCGGCAGGTTTTTCTTCTCCTTCAATGGTATATGTAAAATAAGGATAGGCATATACAGTATCGCGCGCCGAAGCTATAGGCTCCTCTTTAGGTTTCTCACCTTTTCCTACTCCGGCATAAGACTTCCAATAAGTCAGGAATGTGCTTTCAATACGTGGATCACCGGGATAAGTAGCCCCAAAATAATCATACAAAGCTTTTGAAGCACGTATGCGGTCCCAAGCCTGCCCATTACAAGAGCCATTAGGAGCGACCAGCCAGCTACCCCGGTTACGGGTGGTAGAACCTGCAAGTGCAAAATTCAATTGAAAAATAGATTCCGGAGAACCTTGTACGTAATCAACAAACAAATCACTGAATTTATCCGCCAGCCGGTATTTAGGCATTACCTCATCAAAACACGCTTTCGCCTTCTCCCAAGCCGTATTATCACCCTGACAGCCCAAAGTATGATAGAGTTTTCCTAGATACGCTTTCGCCGCCCACTTCGTTGCAAAACCGTCATCATCTTTTTCCGGTAAATTCTCATAAGCGAACTCCCAGTCAGTACATACCAATTCAAAGACCTCACTTTTAGGAGAACGAGGAACAGCTACTCCGTCATGAGCAGAGGGAGTGGTCTTTAAAGGTACATCTCCATAGGTAACTGCCAAATTATAATAAGCCAATGCACGCAAAAAACGAGCAGCCGCTTCCATTGGCAACTTATCAGCCGATTCTAACGGACTATCGGCAATATTGGCAATGAATGCATTTGTTTCACCAATCACTTTATACATCCCTCTCCACGCCATTGTGTTTATGGTTTCATCAATTCCTCCGTCCATAGAGACCAATAAATCTGTAGAACTGCCATTCGTTTGTGACCATCCAAAACCACAATATCCAAATGTTACTTCCTGCCATGCCTGGCCATAAGCATTATCAGCAGACATATATCCGTAACATCCCATCAAAGCCTGTCTGGCATTTTCCACAGTACTAAACTGAGTTTTTGTATTTATCGTATATTGCGGGTCTTCATCCAGCCACGATTCGCAGGATGCCAATGACAAAGCACCTGCTAATAAAAATATATATTTTAGTTTTTTCATTTTACAAAAAAATTATCGGTTAAACTATTTAAAAGGCCACATTTAATCCAAAGACATAAGAACGTTGGCTTGGAAATGCATTCATATCAATGCCCGGGCGTAATCCATCAAAAGCAAACGAATTGATTTCCGGATCGTATCCACTGTAATTAGTGATGACAAATGCATTTTTAACCGAAGCAAATACACCTATATTCTGAAAGCCGATTTTCTTCATCCAAGATTTTGGCAATGTATAATTCAAAGTGATATCCGAACAACGCAAGTAACTTCCATCCTCAATATAACGGTCATAAACCACGTTCTTTACATTCGCCGTAGCCGACGGATAAAGATTTGAATGATTCTCTTCCGTCCAGATATTCCGGAATGCTTCTTGTGTCAAATTACCAGCTTGCCGAGAGGGCGTATAATAACGGATATTCGTATTCAATATCTGATTACCATGCACACCATTAAAAGAAGCCGAAACAGACAGGTCTTTCCAGGCAATACGAGTTTGGAAACCATAAGTAAAGTCCGGATTCGGATTGCCTAAAATGGTTTTATCCTTTTCATCCACAACACCATCCTCATTCATATCCACCGCTTTTATATTACCGGCTCCCAAGTCATTGGCCACAGAACTGGAATAATATTTGGTTGATCCGTCAGCAGCCGTATAAGCAACTTTTCCATCTACAATATCTTCCGGCTGAATAATACCTTGAGTCTTATATCCGAAGAACAATCCCGGTGCCTCACCTGCAATGAAAAGATTAGCAATACCAAAATGATCTCCTATAGAAGTTCCCTGATATCCACGCACATTCTTCAAGGTTCCAAAATCTGTCGGTGCAAAACCCAGGTCACCAATTTTTGATTTATTGAAACCAATGTTTCCGCCCAAACTCCAACTCCAACCGTTCAAGTTACGGAGAATATCTCCATTCAAACTAATTTCAACACCTTTGTTTTTCAACGAACCTTGATTCAACATCACACTTGCAAAACCACTGGAAGCAGGCAATGAACGCGAAATAAGCAAATCATTGGTTTTTTTCTGATATACATCTACTGATCCTGACAGACGGCTGTTGAAAAAAGCAAAATCAAAACCCACATTCCAAGAAGATGTACGTTCCCACTTCAACCCGTCATTCTGCAAATTGCTTACCGCCATTGCCAAAATCTGATCCCCTGTGGCTTTTGCATAATCTATTATTTGTGAATAATCAGAGAAAGTAGCATAAGGATTAATGCCCTGATTGCCTGTAACACCAAAACCTAAACGTATTTTCATTTGATTCAACCAGTTAATATTCTTCATAAACTCTTCCTGCTCCATACGCCAGGCCAAAGAGAAGGAAGGGAAGTAAGACCATCGGTTACCCTTTTTGAATTTACTTGATCCGTCCGCACGTACAGATGCAGTAAGCAAATATTTATCATAAGCAGAAAGATTGATACGACCTAGATAAGACAGTAACTGATAATCCTTTTGGGTAGGTTGTTCATGAGTCTTCACAGAAGCAAGGTGTAACCCTTTTGTACGTAAGTCAAAATTAGAGAAACGAGTACCCTTCACATTCTTATTCAAGAATGTATGTCCGTCATAAGTTACACCAGCAGTCGCTCCCAGATGAATACCTTTCGCCAAGTCAATATTTAAATTCAATAAGTTCTCTATATTATAATTGGTCTTGTTCAAATTAGCCATGGCTAGCACACCTTGATCATTAGCACCGATAGTGAGCTGCATGCCATACCAACGAGCACGTTCGTTTATATTCACATTTCCTCCGGCACGAAGATTATACGAAAGGTATTTGCAAATATTCCATTTCAAATCCAGACTACCGCCAAAGCTTTTATCATCCGTTATATCATCATAGTCATCCCGCCAGCTATAAACAGTAGTTTTTGCGTCCATGTCCGTTTGTAATGTCGGGTCGTCTGCCGGAATTTCATAAGGAGCTGTATCCAATACTGTACGTGCCAATGAACCGGCAATACCACCTGTCGTATTACCCCCGGTCATCATATCATTTTGTTTGATAGATCCATTCAAAGCAAGCGCCATAGTAACGGACTTTGAAAGGTTAGCCGTAAGGTTTGCACGCAAATCACCTTGTTTAATACCTGTATTGCTCACAATACCTTTTATATCCTTAAAACCACCCGAAACATAATAAGTCATTGCATCCGATCCTCCGCTGACCGATGCAGAATAGACTTGAGAGAAAGCAGATGAATAGGCTTCTTTCTGCCAGTTCTTATAACTCAAGACACGATAGTATTCAGGGTTGGTAGGATCTTTTTTATATTTATCCAAGTTTTCACCATACACATAATGCATCTCGCCATTTGCTTGCGGATAGTACTTTTCCTCGCCGGCATTAGCCTTCATATTGGCATAAGCAGCATACTGTTCCAGATTCAACATATTATGCAGGTTACGGGCATCCGCAATGGTAAAGTTTGCAGTCACGTTTACTTTAGCCTTACCTGCTTTCCCTTTTTTAGTCGTAATGATAATAACACCATTCGCACCGCGGGAACCATAAATTGCCGTAGCCGAGGCATCTTTTAATACAGTGATATCTTCAATATCCGCAGGATTCAAAGCACTTAAAGGATCCTGCGCAATCTGGAAATCACCGCCACCCATAGCCGACTCTGCAAATTCCCCGGTGGAAGATTGCGGGACATTATCAATAACATACAGAGGCTGGTTATCTCCACGCAATGAGTTAGCGCCACGAATTGTCACAGAACTGGCAGCTCCCGGAGCAGCCATAGATGAAGTTACATTCAGCCCCGCCACCTTACCTTGCAACAGATTATTAAAAGAAGCTGTTTTAGAAGCATCGTTAGCATCCGGACGCAAGCTGGCGGTAGCACCGGTCAAATCACTCTTTCTTGCCGTACCATAAGCCACTACCACCACTTCATCCAATGTCTGGGTATCATCTTTCAACTGAACATTCAATACTTTTTTTCCACCGACCGGCACTTGCTGGGTCACATAGCCAATAAAAGAAAACACTAATGTAGATTTGGAGTCAGGAACATCAATAGAATAATTGCCATCAAAATCTGTAATGGTTCCCGTGGCTGTACCTTTCACTTGTACATTCACACCGGGCATCCCCTCGTTCGTACTGTCAGTAACTTTACCTGTTACTTTTATCTGCTGGGCAAACATATCTGGAATTGCTGCCACACAGAAGACACACACTAGAAAAACGTTAAAGAGGTTCTTCTTCATAGAATTAAATTTAAATTAGTAATTTATGATAGTTAACATTATTTTAATCTGTGGCAAATGTAGAGGAAAACAGAAGTATAAGGGGTACAATAATCACTATTTTTAAGTCCAAAATTAGCTAAAAAGGTCCATTTCACCGAGAAATAGTCAATTTTAGAGGAGTAATAAACAAAGTCGGAAACCCGGCCATTGTTTTTTTAAGGACAATGACAACCAACCCAAATATAAAAACAAGTATCTTTGTATCTCCAAATATGTTTTTATCCATTAATCAATATATTATGAAACTAAAACTTTCTATTTTAACGATCCTGCTGTTCTTCTTATCAGCATCTTTTCCCTTGGCCGCCCAAAAGGCTCCCCAACCGTTTGATATTGACACCCCTTCGCTCCGCGTCTTCCTTCCGGCTCCCGAACTGGCGACAGGCCGTGCCATAGTAGCCTGTCCGGGTGGCGGATATGGCGGACTGGCTGTCAACCACGAAGGCTATGACTGGGCACCTTACTTCAACAAACAAGGCATCGCACTGATTGTACTGAAATATCGGATGCCTCATGGTGACCGCACTCTCCCCATCTCGGACGCCGAAGCTGCCATGAAAATGGCGCGCGACAGTGCCGATGTATGGAATCTGAATCCATATGATATAGGTATAATGGGCTCCTCTGCCGGAGGGCATCTAGCTTCAACCATCGCCACACATGTCCGCCCCGAACTCCGCCCTAGCTTTCAAATCCTGTTCTATCCTGTCATCACCATGGATAAATCCTATACTCACATAGGATCTCACGATAATCTTTTAGGTAAGGACGCTTCCGCCGAACTGGAAACCGAATTTTCCAATGAGAAACAAGTAACCAAAGAAACTCCCCGCGCCTTTATCGCCTACAGTGACGATGACAAGACAGTTCCTCCTGCCAATGGGGTAAATTATTACCTGGGACTGCACAAGAATCATGTACCAGCCGTACTCCATATTTATGCCAGTGGCGGACATGGCTGGGGTATCCGCGAAAACTTCATTTACAAGAATGAGATGTTAAACGATTTATCCGCCTGGTTGCGCAGTTTCAAAGCTCCCCGTAAAGATGCTGTCCGGGTAGCCTGTGTAGGCAACAGCATTACTTACGGAGCAGGAATCAAAAACCGGAGCCACGACAGCTATCCCTCCGTTCTAGGCCGTTTGCTAGGAGATAAATACTGGGTGAAAAACTTTGGAGTCAGCGCACGTACCATGCTGAATAAAGGTGATCGCCCTTATATGAAAGAACAAGCTTATCAACAAGCATTGGCGTTCAACCCCAATATCGTTGTTATCAAACTGGGAACCAATGACAGCAAGTCATTCAACTGGGTACATAAAGCAGATTTCATAAAAGATACACAAACCATGATTGACGCCTTTAAAGCCCTTCCCTCACAACCTGAAATCTATCTATGCTATCCTTCAAAGGCATATCTTACCGGAGAAAGCATTAATGATGATATCATCTCAAAAGAGATTATACCTATGATTAAGAAGGTTGCCAAGAAAAATAAGCTGCCTGTCATTGACCTTCACAGCGCAATGGATGGAATGCCGGAATTATTCCCCGACCATATCCATCCCAATGAAGAAGGAGCGAAAGTGATGGCAAAAGCTGTTTACAATGCTATAGCAAAATAAAAGGAAACGAAGGAGCAGACAGGAATTAATCAGCCAAAAAGAGACTTTTTATCGGTTGTCCGCATTATTCATACGTCATTTTGTTGTGTTATTCAAGACAATCAACTATTTTTGTTCCCAAACCTTGAGTAAGCAATGAAAACATCTGCCCACAACATACGAATCCTGTCCTTGCTCCTTCTATTCACTCTACTGCATTCTATATCAGAAGCCAAACAGTACTTTTTCCAACAAATCCCCTCTCAAAACGGACTTTCCTCTATGGTACGCTGTATGGAAGTCAGTCAGGAAAAAGGATATGTCTGGATAGGGACACGCTCAGGAATCGGACGATTCGACGGTTACGAACAGCGAAGATATCTGCGCGGTAATGTCACACATATTTTGGAAGATGAAGAACATACCATTTGGGCCATCACAGAAAAGGGAGTATTCCGCTACAATGAAAAAGAAGACAAGTTTACCCTTGTGCGGGATAAAGACAACAATCCGGTAATAGCCAGTTCTCTTTGCCTATGGGAGGACGGAGTAATCTTCGGGGGAAGAGGCAGTCTATACAAATACAACTATGAAGACCATATTATCAACCTGTTCCATACGTTGAAGCCGAACGGCAAGTATCATATTTCCAATCTTTACCAATGGGATTCCCGCACTCTCCTGGCCACCAACCGATGGGCAAAAGCTCTGTTTATTGATATCGCTACGGGCAACACCCGTCCTGTTCCCTTCAACAGTGAACAGATTATCTCACTGTTGATTGATAAAAAAGGGAATGTATGGGTAGCTCATTACAATCAGGGAGTAAGCTGTTATGACCGCAATGGAAAACAATTACAGACCTATCATACACAAAACTCTCCCCTCAAAACCAATGTAGTGCTATCATTAGAAGAGCATAACGGACAAATATGGATGGGTACAGACGGAGGAGGAATCCATATTCTCAATCCGCAGACCGGCAAGATATCGACATTGAGGTACATTCCGGGAGATCGTTACTCCTTGCCTGCCAACTCTATTCTTTGTCTATATAACGACAAAAGCGACAATATGTGGGCAGGAAGTGTACGTAACGGATTAATCAATATTAAAGAGGTAGGAATGAAAACCTATCAAGACGTACTGCCGGGACAGAATTACGGACTGAGTGAGAAAACAATCCTATCCATTTATCAGGACCATGACAATCAAATATGGATCGGAACAGACGGAGGGGGCATCAACCTCTTCGACCCGGCCACCGGAAAGTTTCATCACATACTTTCTACCTGGGAAGAAAAGGTGGCTTCCATCACCGGCATGGACAAAGACCATCTGCTGGTTTCGCTATTCAGCCAAGGCCTGTTTATCTTTCATAAAGAAACCCACCGATATCAGCCGCTTGTCATTATCAACGACAGCATTAATGATATTTTATGCCATCGGGGAAAAACAGTCAATGTATATCAAAATACTCCTGAAACCATTTTGATGTTATCCGAAACACCTTATAAATACCATATTGGTAAAAAGCAATTCATTCCCATCACCAAGGGAAAAGGCATCACTGATATTGTCGGTACATTGTTACCCATAAACAGCACAGGAGAGGATTGCTATCTGCACGATTTGGAACATATCTATCAAATCAACTCCAGCCTCAACGAACTGGAACTTATATTTACCTGTCAAACAGACACCGTGTTCAATTCTGTTTCACAAGACGAGAACGGATTGCTATGGATAGGCAGTAACCATGGTTTAAGTTATTATAATCCGGGTACAAAGCAATATACCCTTGTCCCCAATACCCTGATTAATGAAATAAGCTCGCTCATTTGTGACCGGCAAGGACGTGTATGGATAGGAACGGAAGAAAAGTTATTCGCATATCTGATTAAAGAAAAGAAGTTCATCTTATTCGGTGAACCGGACGGAGTGGTACAAAACGAATATCTGGAGAAACCCCGGTTGCTCTCTTCATCCGGAGATGTCTATATGGGAGGTGTAAACGGCTTACTACATATCAACCGGCACTTACCTGACGACCCCGCACTTCTCCCCACTCTTCAACTGGCGGACATCCTAGTGGGCGGAGAACGTGTCTACGACCGGATATCAAACGACCACCAACTTAGTGTCAATGAAAAAAGCAAACCGATCATCATCAAAATCATCACCCGTGATAAGGATATTTTCCGCAAACCCATGTATAGATACACCATTACAGGACTGAACGGACAAAACATCTATTCTTATTTACCGGAAATAAACTTAAGCAGTCTGCCAACAGGCAGTTATCACATAAAAGCCGCCTGTAGTACCCGCAACGGTGACTGGACAGCAGACTATGATATTCTTACCCTGACAGTACTGCCTCCCTGGTATAAATCCGGCTGGTTCATCCTAAGTTGCACCCTTTTTATCTTCATCAGTGTCATCCTCACTTTCATCCTGATATTGCGCAACAAAGAAACCAAGCTAAAGTGGGCAATGAAAGAACATGAACAGCAGGTATACGAAGAAAAAGTACGCTTTCTCATCAACATCAGCCATGAGCTTCGGACTCCACTGACCTTGATACATGCACCCTTGAAACAACTAATGGACAAACTTACCGCCGACAACGAAAATTATCCGTTGATCCAAAGCATCTGTAAACAATCTGAACGGATGAAGAACATTCTGAATACTGTTCTGAATGTTCGCAAAATGGAAGTAGGACAAAGCACACTCCATATCCAGAGCATACAATTGGATGAATGGGCGGAGCAACTGATTTCCGATTTTAAACCGGAAGCCTCCGTCAGAGGCATCACGCTCGTCTATCAACCTGAGCCGGAGATTCAAACCTTGTGCTTCGACAAAGAAAAATGTACCACTATCCTGACCAACCTATTAATTAACGCATTGAAATATACTCCCGATGAGAGTACAATCAGCATTTCAACCCGTTTGTCGGAAGACAGGACAAGAGTACGCATATCCATTTCCGACCAAGGTCCGGGACTGAAAGATGTGGATACCAACAATCTCTTTGTCCGCTTTTACCAAGGCAACAACAGTCGTCCCGGCACAGGAATCGGATTGTCCTATTCTAAAATACTGGTCGAACAACACGGAGGCAACATTGGAGCCTACGACAACAAGAATTTCGGAAGTCCGGGAGCCACTTTCTGGTTCGAACTTCCATTAAATACCGAACCGGGAAATATCACGCTGCACCCACAAGAATATCTGAATACACTTTTGGCACCCACGCAAGAAACAGAAAGCATTCCCGAACAACAGGAAGAAAATAAAACAGCCCAAAGCCATACCTTATTAATAGTAGATGACAACAAAGACCTGACCGATTATCTGGCAACAGCCCTGAAAGACCGGTTTAAGACAATATGGGTAGCCGCCGATGGAGAGGAAGCATTGCGTCTTTGCCGGGAAAAACGTCCTCATATAGTTGTAAGCGATATCCAAATGCCCCATATGAACGGCTATGAGCTATGTAAACAAATAAAAGAAGATTTGGAAATAAGCCATATCCCGGTTATCCTGCTCACTGCACGTAATGACGAAGAAAGCCAACTATATGGTTATAAAAACGGAGCAGACGCCTACATCACAAAACCTTTTGAAGTAAGTATGCTGTATGCAATTGTCTGTAGCCAACTGCATAACCGGGAACGGATGCGTACCCGCTATACAGACATCGGTCCTCTGCCGCCACCCGAAGAAGGAACCTTCAGTTCGGCCGATGAAGAATTTTTAAATCGCCTGAATCAGATAATCACAGAACATCTGGATAACGAACAGTTGGGTATTCCATTCATTTGCAACAAAATAGGAATCAGCAGAGCTTCTTTATACAATAAGCTGAAAGCATTGACAGATATGGGAGCCAACGACTATATAACCAAAATACGTATGGAGAGAGCTATCTGGCTTATTCTCCATACAGAACTCAGTGTCAATGACATAGCAGATAAGACAGGATTCTCGACCGCCAGATATTTCAGCACTGTATTCAAACAGCATACAGGTTGCTCCCCTACCCAATACAGAGAGAAACCGCCTGTCCTGTCTCTTATACACATCTCCGAGCCCACGAGACCGTACTAGATCT
>ENA-OZDC01000724-OZDC01000724.1-human-gut-metagenome-genome-assembly--contig:-NODE-724-length-15631-cov-15.258025_pt1 | contig 15631 bp, 16 predicted proteins | sample MGYA00244082_ERZ653570 | MGnify/ENA primary metagenome ERZ653570 (study PRJEB26926, sample SAMN06164919) | human gut metagenome | biome: ENVO:00009003; feature: ENVO:2100002; material: ENVO:00002003... | reverse complement strand
GAGAGTTCAACTCTATCCACAAAAAACATAAAAACATCTTTTCTGTACCCCACAGCCACAAGCAATGCCGAAAGCCTTTGTTTTCAAGGGTTTTCGGCTTTTATTTTTGTCAAAAACGAGAAAAACGAAAAAGCCGCAGTTTTTCATTGACTTTTTTCCGTCTGCTAATGGAATTTATGACTGATGTCGTCCGCCTTTCGGGTGTACGGCTTGCTAATGAATAAGGCGGTCGTTACCCTGTTAATTCGTTCATTTAGGTGTGGTCAAGCAGCAATCGCACACTACCTCTATGCCATTTCTTATTATATAATTGCGGTAACAGGAGGTGGTTGTTTTGAAAGAACAGAAATATCATTTATACCTTTCCAAGGACGAATACAGCGAAGTGTTGCAATCACTTATCCGTTTGAAGAACAGCCTGATAGCACAAGGCAGATACACCGATGGGGTTGATGATGTTCTCTGTAAGGTGCTTTCAGCCAAGAAAAGAAAGTTCAAAATCAAATATATCTAAACACGAAAAGAGACCGCCTACACTTTTGTAAGCGGTCTTTGCTAATTGAGAGTAAGTTCGACAAACTGAAATTTTACGGCTTATATATTGGCATTTATCTCTTTTATAATTGTAAGCACCATTATTTCTCCATCAACCAACATCTCACATACCTCATTTTTATTATCTTCTCTCTGAGGATTTTCCCAATACAGTCTTGCAAGTTCCTTATTTATAGACTTATCCGTTTGACCATCAAAACACTTAGTTGCATCTCCTATAAAGTAAGTACCTTTTACTTCCAATTCAACAATTGAATATGTTGGTCTGCCGATACGAGCAAAAAACTCGCCCCATCGTTCTGCTTCCTCATATGTTCTAGATACATATAAGCAACTCATTCTCGATGGATAAAATGGATATTCTTCTTTTCTTACTTCTTCCATTGCCAGTTCCCTCAACGCAACAGAAGTATGATGTTCTAATTCATTAGCCTGATAATTCTCAGGATTCTTATATATTTCGTTTACAACATCTATTTTATCCATAACTCGCTGATACACACCACTATGATTGTTCTCATCAAAGATGATTTTCTGACCAACACTCATAGGTCTATCAGTAACAACATGATACACTGTCATAACTATACCTCTCGTACAACTTCAAATTTGTCTTTCTCTTAATTTCTTATTATACACCAAAATTATGAATATTTCTACCCGCCGTCTATTGACCTCGATACGAGGAAAATAGGCGGCTTTTTTGTTTGCAAAAAATTTTTTCAAGAAATTTTGAACCCCCCAAAAAACACTCTCCCATTTCAAACAAGTGAAAAAACCACGAAAAATTAGCAGGTTTTGGACAAGAATTTACTAACAGTGAAATCCCAGAAAAGCCAGTAAAATCAAGGATTTCCGGGGATTTGTAGGGAGTCAAAAATGCCCCTCGGGGGCTTCTCCTAAGCGGAAGGTCGGGGGTTCAAATCCCTTTTGGCGCGCTAGAAAAGGACAGATTTCGTTAGAAATCTGTCCTTTTCAACTAAATCCACCCTTGCGGGTGGGTGAAACATTGCTTCGCAATATGAAATACGCTTTCAGCGTATGAAATCGCTGCGGCGATGGGTGGATTTAATTTCATTTTCTGCGTAGCCGAAAATTTCATCAAAACCGTAGGTTTTGATTTCATCGTGAGCAACGCGAACGATTTCATTAAAAATTCCGAGAGTTCAACTCTATCCACAAAAAACATAAAAGCATCTTTTCTGTACCCCACAGACACAAGCAATGCCGAAAGCCTTTGTTTTCAAGGGCTTTCGGTTTTTTATTTTTGTCAAAAACGAGAAAAACAAAAAGCCGCCGTTTTTCATTAGCAAATTCTCCGTCTGCTAACGGAATTTATGACTGATGTCGTCCGCCTTTCAGGCGGATTTTTTTATGTTATCCGATGCGTATTTTTATGATTGAAAAATTTAAAACGCGCAAAAGTGCGCATTTACGGTTCAATAATATTGCATATTATATAACAAAACGGGCACACTATAAGCACAAACGCTGAATTTTATTGCGCGATATTGACTGTATTTGAATGTTTCTGTATAATTAAGGCACAACAGAGATATCGGAGGTGTGAATATGCTTACAACCGACAGAAGAGCGCAGATACTTGAAATTCTGCGTCAAAACGGCTCGGTTACCGTTTCAAAGCTTGCCGAAAAATTCGAAACAAGTGAATCTACGATAAGGCGTGACCTTTTGGCTCTTTCCCTGCTCGGGAAAATAAACAAGGTTCACGGCGGAGCGACTGTTCTCGGGCAGGAATTTCTCCACGACGAGGAGGATTTCAACAAAAAATCGCTGATGAACATAAACGAAAAGGAAGCAATAGCAAAATATGCCGCTTCGCAGATAAATGATGACGATTTCGTTTTTATCGACGCAGGCACGACCACCTTTCTTATGACCAAATATATTTCCTCTTCCAAAGCAACCTTTGTAACCAACGGAATCGCCCATGCAAAGGAGCTGACGGCCAATGGCTGCAAGGTTTTTGTTATCGGCGGTGAATTAAAAAGCACAACCGAGGCAATCATAGGCTTAGTAGCCGCTTCAAATCTTCAGAAATATAACTTTTCAAAAGCGTTCATCGGAACAAACGGAGTCAGCGAAAAGCAGGGCTTTACAACCCCGGACACCGAGGAGGCAATGCTGAAAGCCGTTGCCATAGAGCGAAGCTTTGTAACCTATGTGCTTTGCGACCACACAAAGTTCGGAAAAGTTTCGGCGGTATCATTTTCACCGGTTGCTGCGGCGTGTATAGTCTGCGACAAATGCGATGACGAACAGCTTAAATCAAAAACGGTAGTGAAGGAGGTAACTGCTTAATGGTTTACACCGTTACTCTGAATCCGGCTCTCGACTATGTGATGAAGCTCAAAGCTCTCAGAACCGACGACATAAACCGTACGGACGGCGAAGAAATCTATTACGGCGGAAAAGGCATCAACGTGTCGGTCATACTCACACAGCTCGGAATTCCCAACACGGCACTCGGCTTTCTCGGAGGCTTTACCGGAAAAAAGCTTGAAGAAATGCTCAAAAACGACAATATCAGCTGCGACTTTAATTATCTTAAAAACGGCGATACGAGAATAAACGTCAAAATCAAGGCCGACAAGGAAATTGATTTGAACGCCTGCGGCCCCGAAATCACAAAAGAGGATATGCAGAGCTTTTTAAGAAAGCTTGACGGCATAAAGAGCGGAGATTATCTTATCCTCGCAGGCTCTATCCCGAATACCCTCCCCGATGACATTTACGAGCAAATACTTGAGAGAGTCGGCGACAGAAATATAAACTGCGTGGTTGACGCAACGGGCGATTTGCTCAAAAACGTGCTCAAATACAAACCGTTTTTAATAAAGCCGAATCATCACGAGCTCGGCGACCTGTTCTCGGTCCAAATTAAAAGCGACGATGACATTGTAAAATATTCGAAAAAGCTTCAGGAAATGGGTGCTAAAAACGTACTTGTTTCAATGGCAAAGGACGGCGCAATGCTCACGGACGAAAACGGAAGCGTCCACAAAATAGGCAACGCAAAGGGCAAGCTCATAAACTCCGTCGGTTGCGGAGACAGTATGGTAGCAGGCTTTACGGCAGGATATATCAAGACCGCCGACTATTCCTACGCTTTAAGACTCGGCTCGGCGTGCGGAAACGCAACGGCCTTTTCGGAAAAGCTTGCAACCCGTGAAGAAATTGAACGCGTCTTTAACGCGGAGTATAAATAAGGAGGAATACTTATGAAAATCATCGACTTATTAAAAAAGGATGCGATTGCTCTTAATGTTTCTCTCACCGACAAGGAAGAGGCAATCGACAAGCTGATTTCCCTGCACGAAAAGGCAGGAAATCTTGCCGACAAGGCGGCGTACAAGGAGGCTATCCTTGCAAGAGAGGCTCAGGGCTCGACTGCAATCGGAGAAGGAATTGCCGTTCCGCACGCAAAATCGGACAGCGTAAAGACTCCCGGTCTTTCGGCGATAACGGTTCCGAACGGCGTTGATTACGGTGCTCCCGACTCCAAGCCCTCGGACATTTTGTTTATGATTGCCGCTCCCGTTGACGGAGATTTACATCTCGAAATACTCTCCCGTCTTATGGTAATGCTTATGGAACCGGAATTTTGCGCGGCTCTACGGGGCGCAAAAACAACGGACGAATTTTTAGAAATAATCGACAAAAAGGAAGCGGAGAAATACCCCGAGGAAGCGGTAAAACCCGAAGTAAAGCCGAAGGGTTACAGAATACTCGCAGTTACAGCCTGTCCGACGGGCATAGCGCATACCTATATGGCGGCAGAGGCACTTGAAAAAGCGGGCGAAAAATTAGGCTATCCGCTCAAAGCCGAAACCAACGGCTCCGGCGGTGCTAAAAACGTGCTCACAAAAAAGGAAATCGAAGAATGCGACGGAATAATCATTGCCGCAGATAAAAACGTCGAAATGGCACGTTTCGACGGCAAGCCCGTTGTAAAGACCTCGGTTTCAAACGGAATAAACAAGCCCGAGGAGCTTATCAAAAGAGTCGTTGACGGAAAAGCCGCGATATATCACGCCGACGAAAGTGAAAAGCAGCCTATTGATGACGACGAAAAGGAAAGCGGCTGGCACAAACTTTATAAGCATCTCATGAACGGTGTTTCGCATATGCTCCCGTTCGTTGTCGGCGGCGGAGTTCTCATAGCTCTCGGCTTCCTGTTCGATACGCTTGCAGGCAATGCCGATGTCGGCGGAACCTTCGGCTTCACAAGTCCCGTTGCGGCAATTGTATTCTGGATAGGCAAAGCGGCATTTGCGCTTATGCTCCCCATTCTTTCGGCTTATATCGCATCGTCCGTTGCCGACAGACCTGGTCTTTTGCCAGGTATGATAGGCGGCGTATTTGCGGCAAACGGTTACACCTTCAGCTCGCTGATTGAAAACCAAAGCCTTACCGGAGACGACAAAGCGGTATCGGGCTTTCTCGGCGCTCTGCTCGCAGGCTTCCTTGCCGGTATTATTGTAAATCTCCTCAAAAAGGCATTTTCTTGGCTTCCGAAATCAATGGACGGAATAAAGCCCGTATTTATCTATCCTCTTTTCGGCACGCTTATCATGGGCCTTCTTATGTGTCTTGTAAACCCCGTTATAGGCGTTGTCAACTCCGCTCTTTCCTCGTTCCTCTCGTCGCTCGGCGATACAAGCAAAATACTCCTTTCCATAGTACTTGCGGCAATGATGGCAACGGATATGGGCGGCCCGTTCAACAAGGCGGCTTATGTTTTCGGCACGGCTGCAATAGCCGACGGCAACACATGGATTATGGCGGCTGTTATGATAGGCGGTATGGTTCCCCCGATTGCAATCGCACTTTCGACAACCTTCAACAAGAAGAAGTGGACATCGGAAGAAATCAAATCAGGCCCCGTAAACTATCTTATGGGTCTGTGCTTCATTACGGAGGGTGCTATCCCCTACGCCGCTTCCGACCCGGTCAGAGTTATCCCCTCATGCTTAGTAGGCTCTGCTGTCGCAGGTGCTCTTACATCACTGTTCAACGTTACATGCCCCGCACCTCACGGCGGAATCTTCACATTTATAGTATGCGACCATCCGCTTCTCTATATCGTAGCCCTTATTGCAGGCTCGGTTGTCGGAGCGCTGATGCTCGGTCTTCTTAAAAAGGATCGTAAAGAATCCGTATAACAAACAATCAGAAACCGTGCCGAGGGGCATCATCCTCTCGGCAGGTATCAAACATAAGGAGAATTATTATGGTACAGAAAACTTTTACAATCACTAATAAAATGGGACTTCATATGCGTCCGGCAAACACCTTTGTAACGGAAATGTCTAAATTCTCTTCGGAGGTTGACATTGTTTTCGGAGGTAAAAGGATCAACGGCAAGAGCATTATGAATATAATGGCAGGCTGCATCAAATGCGGAAGCGAAATCACCGTAGAGTGCAGCGGTGCAGACGAAAACGAAATGCTCAAAAAAGCCGAAGAGCTTATCACATCGGGCTTCGGCGAAGAATAATATTGCCGCGGCTTAATGAAAGGGTGGGTTTAATGCTTAAAGGAATCGGCGCATCTCAAGGCTTCGGAATCGGCAAGGCCGTTGTTATAAGGGACACAAACCTTGACTATTCATCCGTAAAATTTACCGATTCGGATCATCAAAAAAAGCGTCTGCACTCGGCAGTCGCCGACTTTTCCGACGAAACAAAATCACTTGTGGCGGAGCTTAAAAAGGCTGCCGGAAAGAAAGAGGCGGAGATACTCGAGGGACATCTTGTTATGCTTGAGGACCCGTTTATGCTCGCACAGATGGAAGAAGCAATCGACAACGGCTCTGTTGCCGAAGCGGCGGTTGACAGCATATGCACGATGTTTATCAATATGTTCTCCGGCGTTGACGACGAGCTTACGCGCCAACGCGCCTCGGATGTAAAGGATATAAGAGACAGCCTTTTGCGCATTCTTCTGGGTGTAAAAAGTGTGGATATTTCATCCGTACCGAAGGGCTCTGTTCTCATCGCCAAGGATTTCACCCCGTCCATGACGTCACAAATAAACAGGGAAAATGTTTCCGCAATTATCACCGAGGTCGGCGGCGTTACGAGTCACAGCGCAATACTCGCCCGTGCCATGGGCATACCTGCCGTTTTGTCGGTCGTCAATGCGGTTGAAAAAATCTCGGACGGCGATATGATTATTGCAGACGGCTTCAAGGGAAAAGTATTTACCGACCCCACAGAGGAAGAGCTTGAAGAATACAAAACCAAGCAGGCGGCATATCTGAAGGAAAAAGAAAGCCTCAACGAATACTTCTCAAAAGAAACCGTTACAAAATCCGGCGTAAAAAAGCATGTGTACGGCAACATCGGCAAGGCCGAGGACGCACAGAACGTACTGCAAAACGGCGGCGAGGGCATAGGCCTCTTCAGAACGGAATTTCTGTTTATGGACAGAGCCTCTCTTCCCACAGAGCAGGAGCAGTACGAAGCATATTCAACCGTCGCAAAGATAACGGACGGCAAGGAGGTTATCATTCGCACACTCGATATAGGCGGAGATAAAGCGATAGATTACCTTAAAATCGAAAAAGAGGACAACCCGTTTCTCGGACACCGCGCGATAAGATACTGCCTTGACAACCCTAAAATTTTCAAAATTCAGCTTCGTGCAATTCTCCGCGCAGCGGTTTTCGGAAACATAAAGGTTATGCTTCCGCTTGTAACGACACTTGACGAGGTTCGCAGAGCAAAAGCCCTTATCGAAGAATGTAAAGATGAGCTTAAAAATGAGGGTCTTAAATTCGCCGACATTCCCGTGGGCGTTATGATAGAAACTCCGTCGGCGGCAATAATTTCCGATTTGCTTGCAAAAGAGGTTGATTTCTTTTCCATCGGCACAAACGACCTGACGGGCTACACCATGGCTGTTGACAGAGGAAACGCCGCTGTTTCAAAGCTGTATGACCCGATTCAGCCTGCGGTTCTGCGCCTTATCGAAACGACGATTAAAAACGCCAAAAAGGCAGGCATCCCCGTCGGAATGTGCGGAGAAGCGGCAGCCGATACACGTCTTATTCCCTTGCTTTGCAAATGGGGGCTTGACGAATTTTCGGTAACGCCCTCTTCGATTTTGCACACAAGAAAAAGTATATGCGAATGCGAATAACGCTAAATCTCACGCATCATATTTTATATAATCAAGCAGCTGAGCCCTCGTGAAGCACCTCAAAACAATATATTTTGATACAAAAACGGCTTAACCCCTCGGATATGCGTCTGCATTATCCGAGGGGTTAAGTGCATTATTATATGAAAAACCGTTTATTTTAAGCAAAACCTACTCATAACGGGCTAATAATCAACATTCTCTTGCTTTTTTGTATGCTATATGATATTATTGGTATGCATACTAATAATATTATAAACAGGTGATATATTTGCGTAGAAACAGCAGTGAAACAAAAAGGAAAATCTTAACGGCGTGCGTTCGGTTGTTTTTGGAGGAGGGCTACAAAAGCACCTCCGTCAGTCGAATAGTCGAGGAAGCAGGCGTCGCAAGGGGCAGCTATTTAAATCTGTTTCCGACCAAGGACAAAATCTTGCTGGATTTGACCGAATCGATGTTCGGCGGTCAATTTGACGTGGCGAGGAGCATTGCGGACAAAAAGCTACCGCCCGTATACGCCTATGCGGTGGAAACATCTCTTCAGCTCACGCTAACGGAGCTTAATGAGAACCTGCGAGAAATCTACATTGAAGCATATTCTCAGCCCGACACGGCGGAATTCATCTATCTGCACACCACGGCGGAATTAAAGCAGATTTTCGGAGCAAATTTCCCCGATTACAGCGAAAGCGACTTTTACGAAATGGAAATCGGCACGGCAGGACTTATGCGTAACTATATGGCTCGCAAATGTGATATTCATTTCCCGTTGGGGCGCAAGCTCAGCAGGTTTCTGGTGGCATCAATGAGAGTATATCGTGTACCGGAGGAAGAACAGGCAAAGGTGCTTGCTTTTATCGGCTCGATTGATATTAGGGAGCTTGCCGTTACGGTTATGCATAAGCTGTTTGCCATGCTTGAAATGAAATATGACTTTAAACTGTCTACGGACGGCGAAACGGAGGAAAGAAGATGAGAACAGGGAAAAAACTGCTCACAGGTATGCTTTTGGTACTTTTCATTGTTTTTGTCGCCGGATGCGGCAAAGCGAAAAAAACCGGTGCCGTGTTGCCTGAGGTGCGCAACAGCGGCACGGCGGTTCAATGGAGATACCCCGCTGAAGAAGAATGGCGCGACCTTGTGGCACTTACCGAGCTGCGAGGTGCCTCCGGAGAAAACGGCAAGGACGGAATTAACGGAGCAGACGGAAAGAACGGTGTCGACGGAAGAAATGGAACAAACGGAAAAGACGGCGTTAACGGCACCGACGGAAAGAACGGCATTAACGGAAAGAACGGTATTGACGGCAAAGACGGCGTTGACGGCAAAGACGGCGTTGACGGTAAAAACGGTGCCGACGGAAAAAACGGAATTGACGGTGCCGACGGCAAGGACGGCATAGACGGCAAGGACGGTGTCGACGGCAAGGACGGCATTAATGCCAAAAACATAGAGGTGCAGCGAACCGAAACCTACATACAGTGGCGTTACGAGGGCGAAGAGTGGCAAAATCTTGTGGCGATCGCCGATATCACAGGCCCTACTGGGCAGAAAGGCGCAGACGGCACTGACGGAAAGACACCGGAATTCCGTGTAAGCGAAAACACCCTGCAGTGGCGCTACACCGGCGATGAAATATGGCTGAACCTGTACGACCTTTCGGTTCTGAAAGGTCTTGACGGCAAGGACGGAACCGACGGTGCCACCGGTAAGGACGGTAAAACACCTTTTATCGGCGAGAACGGCAACTGGTGGATCGGAGAAACTGACACCGGGGTGAAAGCCGCAGGTGTTGACGGTGAAAAAGGCGACAAGGGTGACCCCGGCGAAAAAGGTGAAAAAGGCGACAAAGGAGACAAGGGAGACAAGGGACAGAACGGCAGCTGCGCCGGCTGGTTCTATGGTACGCTTTGGACAAAAGGCGATCTTTACAAAGAGGACGGCGCCGAACGGCCCGTTGGGATAAAAGTTTATAAAGAAGCCGAAAGCGGCGGATTTGTTTCTACATACATGGATGAGATATATCTGAAAAAAGGTCACACATACAGCGTAACCATAAGCGCATCTATGGAACTGCAATCTCACGAAGACAGAAGTGGTAATTATTCTGTTCAAATGACGGACAATTATGATGACGGCTTTTGCAGAGAAGCTACGCGCATAAAGAGAGACGGCGTAAAGCTGCCTTATTCAAGGGATCAGCACCATTTCAGTTTCAGCCGGATATATATAGCATCGGACGAAGATATTCCCCTGCGATTCAAAATTGAACAGTCGAGCTACAAAACTACGCTTCTCGGCTTCAACGGCACCATTACAATAACCGCTCTTGACTGAGCCGACATATACGAAAACGGAGGTAGCAAGAAATGAAGAAACGAATACTCAGTATCCTACTTACCCTTTGTATGGTGCTATGCATCATGCCGACAGACGCATTTGCCGAGGGCGAGGCGGCAACCGGCTCTGCTGCGATACAGCTTGGCACAGCCGCACTGAATAAAAATGTAAACACAGCGACCGCGCCGACCGTGTATTTCGGGCAAAACCATGAAAATAATCCCGGTGCATGGCGTGTGATCGGCTATGACGGAAACGGTGCTGCCAGCGCACGGGGGGATATGACCCTGCTTGCGGCAGACACTATGGGAGTTATACCATATCCTTGTTGGCATATTTCTTGTTGACCGAACCAGCCGTGTCCCATTTAGCTGATCCGTGCTCTTCTCGCCGTCTGCAATTGTGCTCCGTGGAGAGATAGACGCCGATGGCGATCCCGTACACCAAAAGCAAAGTGAGGACAGTTTTTACACTGTCCTCACAAAGCTGTATCTGGAATGGGTTTTGCATCACCGATCCGAACTGCTGAACCAGTCCGGGCAATCCATCCTTTAAGCAGGGAGCGATCAACAGGCCGAGCCACACAACCGGAATTATGCCGCAAAGATAAAGGATCACATTCTGCTTGGAGAGCTTATCTTGCCTCACGGTCGGCTCTCCGTTTCTCTTTCTTTGTTGGGGCATCAATGGCCTTCAGGATCAAATCGTTAATGTCTTCTGTGGGCTTTTCGTCCCGGAGAAGATCGTTCCGAAAATCCATCAGGCCGCTGACCATCAGACGCTGCTCAAAATCGTCCAGCGTGACGACTTTCTTTTCCTCAGCCATATTGGGGTACCTCCTTATGGCGCTTATAAATAATACAACAAAAACTCTTAAGGACGATTTGTCCGTTGAAATCAAGCAAGGCAGCAAACTGTCCATTGCGGCGGCTTGCTTCTCTATTTATGCCTTTCAAGAATTGAAGGCGCAGCTCTCTCAAATTGATGAGTTGCGCTTTATTCTCACTTCGCCTATCGCTGCCATTTATCGCGGTAACATACCATGAATCAGCCGCTGCATCCCAATCAACTTTTTCATACAGATAGTAGGCACCATAAGAACTCCGCAGGATTCTGGGAAAAAGCTCGATATCCTTCAGCGCGTCTTCTGCCGAAAAAGTGCATGGTTTATTCTGCTCATCGTTTACAACCTCAATCATCTGTGCTTCTTCAGCAGTCAAGAAGGCGGCATCTTCCTGAATCGTTTCACGGGAAAATGCGCTGAAGCCACTGCTGCACACGACCTCTGCACGGCGATTTTCGTTTGCCTGCTGCTGCAACGTCCCGATAGTCAAATCGATTGTCGGCAGGCAGTTCTGCCGTGGCCCAATCCTCCTCACTCCAAGCGATGGCCTCACCTGAGGAAGTCCCACAGTCGCATAGTAAAAACAACAAAAGAACAGGCAGGCAGCGGCTCACGCCACTGCCTGCCTGTTCAAAAAAATCAATTACTTAGCGCATCTGTGAGAGAGAAGCCGGGGGTGCTGCTTGTTTTTTCCCCTTTTCCCGTTACAGAATAGCATAATTCACGATCAATCCAGCAAACACGATGGACACCATGCTCAGCAGCTTGATGAGGATGTTGATGGCCGGACCCGCAGTGTCCTTGAAGGGATCGCCCACGGTGTCGCCCACCACGCCGGCCTTGTGGCAATCACTGCCCTTGCCGCCGAAGTTGCCTGCCTCGATGTACTTCTTGGCGTTATCCCAGGCACCGCCGGCATTGGCCATGTAGATAGCCATCAGGAAACCAGTAACGGTGGCACCGGCCAGCAGACCGACCACACCCTTGAAACCCAGGATCATACCTACCACAATGGGCGTCACCACCGCGATAACGGTGGGCAGCACCATCTCCTTCAGGCTGGCCTTGGTGCACAGATCCACGCAGCGCGCGTAGTCGGGATCTGCCTTGCCCTCCATCAGGCCAGTGATCTCGCGGAACTGGCGGCGTACCTCCAGCACCACGCTCTGGGCCGCGCGGCCCACGGAGTTCATGGTAAGCGCTGCGAACACGAAGGGCAGGCACGCGCCGATAAACAGGCCCACCAGCACCACGGGGTTCATCAGGGAGAAGTCCTCAAAGGTGACATTCGCGCCCACTTCCTTGACCTTTTCGATATAGGAAGCCATCAGTGCCAGAGCCGTCAGCGCGGCGGAGCCGATGGCAAAGCCCTTGCCGGTAGCTGCCGTGGTGTTGCCCAAAGAGTCCAGCGCGTCTGTGCGCTTGCGAACCTCCGGCTCCAAGCCAGCCATCTCAGCGATACCGCCGGCATTGTCGGCCACAGGGCCGTAGGCGTCAGTGGCCAGGGTGATGCCCAGCGTGGACAGCATACCCACTGCCGCCAAAGCAATGCCGTACAGGCCCATACCTGTGCTGGCTGCGCCGCCGGAGAGGAAGAACGCCAACAGGATGCACACCGCCACGATCACGATGGGCACCGCCGTGGAGAGCATACCCAGGCCAAGACCGCCGATGATGATGGTAGCGGAGCCGGTCTGGCTCTTGCTGCTCAGCTCCTGGGTCGGCTTGTAGGTATCAGAAGTGTAATACTCCGTGGCCTTGCCGATCAGCACGCCGGCCACCAGACCGGAGAGAATGGCCACATACAGTCCCCAGTGCTCGATGCCCAGCAGGGCCCACACCAGAAAGAAGGAGATAATAGCAATCAGAATAGCCGCCAGGTTGGTGCCGCGGGACAGTGCTTTCAGCAACGTGCGCTGGTCGGCGTTCTCCTCGGTCTTGACGAAGAAAGAGCCAATGATGGAGCAGATGATGCCCACCGCCGCCATGACCATGGGAATAGCCATGGCCTTGAAGGCCTGATCGCTGAATGCCGCCACGCCCAAGGCGGAGGCAGAGACGATGGAGCCAACATAGCTCTCATACAGGTCCGCACCCATACCGGCCACGTCACCCACGTTGTCACCTACGTTATCGGCGATAACAGCGGGGTTGCGGGGATCGTCCTCGGGAATACCGGCCTCAACCTTGCCCACCAGGTCGGCGCCCACATCGGCCGCCTTGGTGAAGATGCCGCCGCCCACGCGGGCAAACAGCGCCATGGAGCTGGCGCCCATGCCGAAGGTCAGCATGGCGCTGGTGATGTCAGCGGCCTCCAGCTTAAACACGAAGCGCAGAAGCATGAACCACACGCTGATATCCAGCAGGCCGAGGCCGACCACAGTAAAGCCCATAACGGAGCCGGCGGAGAAGGCCACGCGGAGGCCGCGGTTCAGGCCGTCGCGGCAGGCGTTGGCGGTGCGGCAGTTGGCCTTGGTGGCGATGCGCATACCCACGAAGCCAGACAGGCCGGAGAAGAAACCGCCGGTCAGGAACGCAAAGGGCACGAACCAAGTCAGCAACTTTAAGGCCGCCATAATGCACAAAACCACGATCATACAGGCAAAAAACACACCTACAACGGTGTATTGCCGCTTCAGGTAGGCGTTGGCGCCCGCACGGATAGATTGCGAAATTTTGCTCATAAGCGGTGTGCCTTCGTCAAAACTCAGCACTTTTTTGCCGGTGACGAAGGCGAAGATGAGTGCGATGACAGACCCCGCAAAGGTTGCCAAAACAAGGTATTTTTCCATGTTTTTCTCTCTTTCCGTTCCGAATTGTTGAGAAATTCGAAATCTTCTTTTTTGTTCCTGAAATATTATAAAGAAAAACAGCGCGCACGTCAAATTTTCACACTTTTTTTGGGTATCCCTGAAAAAGTGTCCGGTTCTTTTCGTTATTTTGCCCGCAACTTTTTTGTGAAAAAACTTCCCATTTTGTGGCATTTACAACCGATTTTTCCCCAGTCGCGGAAGATGTACCATACGTTTAGAATGTATTTTTCACCACAATATACCGTGGTATTTCCAGTATAAAAATTTTTTTACGCAACTTTTTCACTTGTATTGGTACCATTTCCCCAAAAAATACAGTAGAAATCCTTTTTCGCACTTTTTGCTGCGTTTTTTTGCTTTTCCGAATTCGCACGCCGGGGGCGTTTGCTAAATTGCACAACGGCAATTTGCAACATTTCCCCCGCAAATGTCCACGGCGGGAGAACGCGAAAGCTATGAAGCTTTGCGTTCAAGCTATATACATTTACTTTCCTTTTTTGATACCTCAGCGGCACATCTGGGTAAAAAAGAAAGCCCTTTCGGGCAATGTCATTAAGTTAAGCAAATCCGCGCACACGAAAAAAAGCCCACCTCGACTTTTCGAGGTGGGCATTTTTTATGCTTTCGTTATGTGGATTGCTTGTGCTTACTTCGCGGGCAGGACAATGACCTGTCCCTCGTAAATGGTGTTGGCGTTTACAAGACGGTCGGCGTTGCGCTCGAAGATGGCCTTGTAGTTCATCAAACTGGAATTTGTGAAATCCACATATTTTAAGAAGGAGCCTTCGCTTATGCGAAAGCTCCTTCTCTGCATACCTTACTTTTTCAGCTTTAAGCCATCGTGGAACGCCTCGCCCACACGCTCGGTGACCTTGTAATAGCCATGGGTGTAGGGGTCAAATGCGATGGCGTTGACCTTGGACATATCAATTTTTCCATCCACCATAACGCTCTCATCGGCAGTGACATTGACTACCTTGCCGATGACGCCGCATCCGTATTCATTGTTCTGATACTCGATGAACCTGCACTCCAGGCAAATCGGGAACTCGTTGATGACAGGGGCATCTACTGTTTCTGCTTTGCTGGCGGTCAGACCGCTGCGGGCAAATTTGTCGGCTACCTTGTTGCCGGACTCCACGCCGAAATAGTCTGCTTCGACCATGTGGGCAGCGTCGGCAATGCTGACGGTAAACGCTCCCCGTGCCTTGATGTTCTGCACGGTCTTATGGGTTTCGGTGAGATTCAGGGCAACGGTGTCTCGCTCCTGCATGGTGCCCCATGCGGCATTCATGACATTCACGCTGCCGTCCTCGTTATAAGTCGCAACCATCAGAACCGGCATGGGGAAAATACCCTCGGTGATTTTCAGTTTTGTTCTCATGATAACTTCTCCTTGTGATCAGATTGACAGGACTGTTCATCCTGCTTATAATTATATCCATGCAAATTATAAATTCAAGTACTGATAATTATGATAGGTACTATCTTGGGAGAAAGTGAAATGATAAAGAATTATATCGAGAACGCCAATTTTGAGGACACCGGCTTTGCCTACACGCTGTCGCTGATCTCAGGCAAGCACAAGATGGTCATTCTCTATTGTCTGATGGAGTTTGAAACCGTGCGGTTCAATGAGTTGAAACGGTATCTGAAAACCATTTCCGACAAGACCCTCAGCACAAACCTCAAGGAGCTGGAAACCGACAAATTGATCGTCCGCACCGAGTATCCGCAGATCCCGCCGAAGGTGGAATATACGCTTTCGGAACGAGGAAAAACGCTGATGACCGTGCTGGATCAGCTCTGTGTCTGGGGCGAGGAGAATCGACTGACAGAGTGACAAATTTCGATTTGCCGGTTTCTTTCACCGCTGCCAAATCCATCATATCATGCGTTTCCATACAGAGCA
>ENA-OZDC01000698-OZDC01000698.1-human-gut-metagenome-genome-assembly--contig:-NODE-698-length-16157-cov-20.876164_pt1 | contig 16157 bp, 10 predicted proteins | sample MGYA00244082_ERZ653570 | MGnify/ENA primary metagenome ERZ653570 (study PRJEB26926, sample SAMN06164919) | human gut metagenome | biome: ENVO:00009003; feature: ENVO:2100002; material: ENVO:00002003... | reverse complement strand
ACAGCCTGTGCTCGCTGGAGTTCGAGGCGCACCGGCCCCTGTACAACTGGGTCATCGAGCACTGTGAGCTGCCCGCCCATCCCCGGCAGATCGAGTTTGCCCGGCTGGGCATCGACCATACGGTGATGTCCAAGCGGAAGCTGCGCAAGCTGGTGGAGGAGAACTATGTCTCCGGCTGGGACGACCCCCGTATGCCCACCCTGTGTGGCCTGCGCCGCCGGGGCTATACCGCCGCCGCCATCCGCAGCTTCTGCGAGCGCATCGGCGTGGCCAAGTCCCCCAACACCATTGAGTACGGCTTCCTGGAGCACTGCCTGCGGGAGGACCTGAACGCCCACGCGGAGCGCACCATGGCGGTGCTGCACCCGGTGAAGCTGACGGTGACCAACTACCCCGAGGGCAAGAGCGAGGTATTCACGGTGGAGAACAACCCCACCGACCCGGCGCAGGGCACCCATGAGATCACCTTCTCGCGCCATCTGTGGGTCGAGGCGGAGGACTTTATGGAGGTCCCGGTGCCCAAGTACAAGCGACTGACCCCCAACGGTCCGGAGTGCCGCCTGAAGGGCGCGTATCTGGTGCAGTGTACCGGCTGTGTGAAGGACGCGGACGGCAACGTCACCGAGGTGCTGTGCACCTATGATCCGGAGTCCAGCGGCGGTGATCCCGCCGACGGCCGCAAGGTCAAGGGTGCCACGCTCCACTGGGTGGACGCGGAGAACTGCATGGACGCGGAGGTCCGGCTGTACGACAACCTGTTTTCCGACGAGCAGCCCGACGGCCCGGACAAGGACTTCCTGGACTGCCTGAACCCGGAGAGCCTTACGGTGCTCACCGGCTGCAAGGTGGAGCCGGAGATGCGGAAGGTGGCGGAGGCGTTCGACAAGCAGGCCGACCGCACCGGCGTCAACGCGCCTACGTTCCAGTTCATGCGTGAGGGCTATTTCTGCCTGGACAACCGTGACAGCTCCGCGGCGCACATGGTGTTCAACCGCAGTGTGTCGCTGAAGGACAGCTTTAAGAAGTGAGAAAAAGCACCCCGCAGGGGGTGCTTTTTTTCATGTGTGATTTAAGCGCCGGACCTCGAAGTCTGTCTCGGCCAGGGTGCTGTCGACAGTGCCCACCTGAAGGGTCACGGTAAAGATGCCCGAAGCACTGTCGTAGCGCAGACTGACATCGCGGACCCGGAGCCCCCGGGGATAGGCGGCGCTGCTGAGCAGTCTGGTGCTGCCCAGGGTGAGCTGGCCGTCGGCATCCACCTGAAAGGCGGCGCCCTCGCCCTCCACGCTGCCCAGGTCCTGAATGAAGATGTGGTCCAGACTGCCGTCCGCGCCGGGGGTCACGGTGCCGCAGAAGCGCAGCTTGTCGCTGATAACGCTGGTAAGGGTGGAGCACAGCTCCTGGGCCTCGGACAGCTGCATGGAGCTGTTGTAGGTGCGGCCGGCGAAGCGGACGCCCACGGTCAGCAGGGCGCTGACGAGCAGGACGATGAGAACGGCGCACAGCAGCTCCGTCAGGGTGAAGCCGCGGCGGTCACGAAGCTTGTTCATGGCATGACCTCCTCGTAATAGAGGCAGCCGTTGTCCTCATAGACCTGCACGGTGGTGCGGCCGCTGCGGGTGCCGCCGCCGGAGGCAGTCAGGGCGGCGGTGCCGTTCGACACCGCGTTGCTATAGTGGAAGGAGATGTCGGCGGAACGGACCTTAGCGTTGATCTTGGCGGCGGAAACGGCGGCGGTGGTCAGAAACACGAAGGTCAGTACGATGATCAGGATGGAGACCAGCGTCTCTACCAGCGTTTCGCCGTGGGTGCTGTTCAGCTTTTTGATACGACCGCCTCCTTTTCGATGGTGGCGTTGTCCGGCGACCAGGAGATCGTTGTTGTGGTCGTGGTGACATCGCGGACCCAGAGACCGCCGCCGCTGACGGTGCTGACAGTGGGATCGGCCTTGTTTTCGCGGAGCGTCAGCACCAGGCGGCAGTCACTGTCGCCGCCGTCGGCCAGGTGCAGGACGATGGTGATGTCGTAATTGGGCGCCATGGTAAAGACGGCGGAGACATCATCCAGCCCGTCCACGGATAGGGTGATGGTGTCGGTAAAGCTTTTGCCGCTGTCCCTGTCCACGGCGGCCTTGCCGGCCTTGAGCCATGCGGCCGTAAACCCGGTGGGCGAGGTCGTTTCGCGGCTCGTTTCGGTGGAGGTGTCATCGGTATAGGTGGTTTTCACCGTCTCCTGGACAAAGGAGGCGTTCAGGATATCATCACGCAGCAGACGGGCCGCGGAGCTGACCGTCAGATACGCCTGCCGGGCAGCCCGGTCATTCTCCAGACGGCGGGCCGAGGAGGTGGCGGCGGTGAGGATCACCGCGCTGACCATACTGGCGGCCAGCAGCAGAAGGAGGGCCATCATCAGCGTGGCGCCCTGTTGGTTTTTCAGTTTGTGCACGGGAGGGCCTCCTTTCTGCGGTGGGTCATGGAAGGGTGTCCGGTGACGGCTCGGGCGTGGGATCGGTGCCGGAACTGCTGCTGTCCGGGGCGGATGGATCATCGGAGGGCGTGTCCTCCGGGTCCTTGCTGCCGGAAGCGGGGGTATCGGCGTCCGGGACGGTGGGGGCGCCGCCGCTGTCCGTCGTTTTGCGCACGGCGGTGAAGGCCGTGTCGGCATACAGCGGCTGGGTGATGTCCGGGGTCCAGCTGTCGATGGTGTCCGGAGAGATGCCGTTGTCCGTCAGCAGCTGGGACAGGGCTTCTGCCGCCGGCGCTGTGCCGTAGGGGACAGACAGGGTGAGTGCCTGCTCATCCACCCGGAGGGTGGCGGTCACCCGGGTGTCCTCCTCCGTCAGGGTGTAGGGAATGGACAGGGTGAAGGCGTGGCCTTCGGTGTCCATGAGGGTGACAGTGAGCGTCACGGGGCCCGCCTGCTTGCCCTTGACGGTCAGGGGCCGGACGGTGAACAGGGTGTCCGTCAGGCTCTGGGGCGCGCCCTCTATGATGCGGTAATCCGCCGTGCCGGAGAGGGCGTCGTAAGTCACGGCGTCGGTGCCGGCGCCCACAGTGACAGCAGCGGCGGAGAGGGTGAAGCGGTAGCTTCCGTCCTCGTTGGCGGCCGTCAGGTCCGCGGCGCTGCCCTGGCCGTACAGGTACAGCGGCGCGCCGGTGTAGGCGGGGGTGTCGGTGTAGGGGGCGCCGGAGGGCACGTCGTCCGTGAAGGCCGTGCCGTCCCGATCCATGACGCCCTGCCAGTAGACTGAGGGTTCGCCGGAGGTGTTGGCGATGCCCAGCACGCCCTGCATGCGGACGGGGATCACAAGGGGCAACTGGCTGGTGAAGGTCTCGCCGCCGGGGGCAGTGTAAGTGGCGGTGACCATGGTGCGGTCCTCGCCCTCACCAGTGGCGGTGAGGGTGACAGAGACCGTGCCGCCGGCATCAACGGCGGGGGCAGAGGCCGTGAGGACCCTGTCACCGTGCTGGGGCGTGACTGTCCATTCGACATCCAGTGCGCTGCCGCGGCTGTCGCGGGCGGTGAGCGTTAAATTACAGGTGTCACCGACAAAGAAGTCATCGCCGGGCAGGCCGTCCACGGAGATGTCCAGCGTGGAGGTGACGCTCACCAGCAGTCGGGCGGTATAGCCGCCCAGCGTGGCGAAGACCTCGGTAGAGCCGACCGACAGGCCGGTGAGGGTCACAGCGTAGCTGTGCCTGACGTCTGCCGGGGGCGTCTGTGCCTGCGGTACGGAGACGTCCACGATGCCCTCGCGGGAGCAGGTGATGGTGGGTGTGGCGTCAGCGTCGGTGTCCTGGGTGAAGTGCAGCGACAGCGTGGCGTTGGGGGTGGTGATACGGTCCAGCGAAAGGACGCCGCTGCTCCAGTACAGGCCGCGGGAGGGCCATTCGCCGTAGTGCAGGCAGGCGGTGCCCTGGGTCAATACGGTGGGGAAGGGGTAGTCCTGTCCGCGGAGGGCTGCCGCACTGCCGGGGAAGCTGTATTTGCCGTGGGCCGACTGGCCGTTTTCCTCCGTGGTGACCCAGTGGAAGCTGCCGTCGTCGCTGCCGCCGTTCAGCAGCGCGGTGAAGCTCTTTCCGTCGATGTCCGCACGGCCGGACATCTGCTCGTAGCTCAGGGCTGTCAGGTCGTTGATGTTGTAGGGGCTGCTGCCGGTGTTCCAGGTGTACTTGGACAGATAGCTCAGCTTGCCACGGAGCATATCCATCCGCGCGGTATCGGTGCTCAGCAGGGTGGCCAGGGAGTAGTAGGTGTACTGCCCATTGGACTGGGTGGACTTGCCGTAGAAGGTGGGGAGGTTGCCGAAGTAGATCGCGGCGCTGCTGTCCAGGTAGTAGCAGTTGTTGATGGTCAGCCGGGCGGTGCCGCCGTTCACGCCGGCGCGGTCGGCGATGCTGCCGATGAGGGAGATGCCGGTGATGGTGCCCTCCATGGCAGGGAAGGTCATGTAGGTGTAGCAGTTGTTGTAGGTGGGTTGGCCGTCCTTGCTGCCGGAGAAGTTGGAGAAGGTGGCGGAGAAGCCGCTGCCGCCGATGCCGCCGATGTACACGTAGGTGTCCGGGCCGGCCTCTGCGCCGCCCTGGGTCATTTTGACGGATTTAGGCGTCTTCTCATAGCGATCCACGAAGGAGGTGTTGGGTTCACCGGTAAGGATGCGCTCGTTCAGCAGATCGTTGGCGACGGTGATGCTGCCGCCGGTGTAGCAGTCCGACACATCATAGCGGACGCCGCCCACCAGGCCGCCCACGCGGACATAGTTGCCCCACTGGGCCTTGTTCATGGCGCCGGTGTTTGTTTCACTGGCGTAGCGGTGGGTACAGTTGATATTCAGCTTGACCACGGCGGAGCACCTGTTCAGATTGGCGCTGGATACGCCCACCAGCCCGCCGATGGCGGCTTCGCCCACGAACTGCCGGTTTTTGCTGTTGTCGGTCACGGTGTAGCCGGCAATGGCGCAGTTGCTGATGGTGCTGACCTTCGTCTTGTCCTTCAGGTTTTCATCATAGTCGTAGGCAATGCCTACCAGACCGCCCAGGGCGTAGGAGGTGGCGTAATTCTCCGGCCCGGTGGCACCGGAGGCGGGGGTGGCGTCGGTCTTGCGCTGGATAACGGCGTCGTTGTCGCTGTAGAGCACGATGTTTTTGATCTCCGCGCCGGCGGTGGTACCGAACAGACCCACGTTGTAGCAATGGGAGGTGATGTTCACATTCTTGATGTAGTAGTTGCCGCCGTCGTAGATACCGCCGAACCAGTTGTACAGCGTCAGATCATAGGTTTCATTGCCCCTGTTCAACTGGCCGTTGTTCACCGCGCCGGCAATGGGGTGGAAGTCGTAGTTTGCGGCCGTGCCGTCGGCGGCGGTGCCGTGTCCTGCGCCGTTGAGGTCGTGGGTCTGCTGCCAGGTGAGGATAGGACGGGGGCCGCCGGTGCTGTCGCCGGCCAGCGCCATCGCCTTTGTCTGCAGCGCATTGCCGCGGCGGTTGGTGTATTGCAGATAGGGGTAGTACTTGTAGTCACTATTACTGCCTGTGACATCGCGCGTCGTGCTGCCCTGACTGTCGATATAGCTCCAGTTAATGTATTGCAGCTGCTCTATGGAGCGTACCTGGTAGGGCTTGGAGGCCGTTCCCGGCGCATTGTTGGAGGACAGGGCGAAGGCGTCGGCAAAGAAGGGGCTGACGGTGTAGGTCAGCGCGGCGCCCTCGTGGGTCAGCGTCCAGGCATCGTTGGCCTGGGTGCCGCTGGTCAGGTGCAGACCGTTATCGGAGGTCTTGTAGGTGACGAAATTGAATTCCGGCATCTGCCGGTGCAGGTCATCGGCCGCCGCGGTATAGCGAGTGCCGGTCATGGTGATGCCGGTGGAGAGCGCAGGCTCGGTGGTGCTGCCGGCGGACCAATAGTAACCGTAGCCGTAAGCGGTGACGGTGCCGCCGTCGTCATGGGAGACACAGAGACTGCTGTTGGTCTTGTATTCGCCGTCCTCGACACCGATCGAGGAGAAATAGTAGCCGCTGCCGGTGGGCTTGGACTCATATTCCCAGTACAGCAGGCCCAGAACGCCCATATCGGCAGGTGTCACCCAGTCGCCGTAATGGACGCGGCTGCCGTTGTGGCCGGCGACGATGCCGGGATAGGGGTAGGCCTTGCCGGCGGAGTCCAGGGTCTTATCGTGCTGGAAGGTATTGGCGGCGGAGACGGCGCCAAAGCCGCCCAGCCGGGTGGCCATGCCGCGCAGGGCCGGCTCGTTCACCGGAGCTGCGCCGGATCTGTCCGTGTACTGGTATAGGTGAACGCTGTCTACAAAGCGGTATGTGCCGCCGTTGAGGTAGCAGCAGCCGGATACGCCGCCGGCAGAGGGGGCAAAGCCGTGAATATCCGCATTGGGTGAAGTCATGGCTGTGGCGCAGTAGCTGGCGCGGAGGGAGCCGGTGTTGCTGCCGGCAAAGCCGCCCAGCGCCACGCCGCCGCCATTGATCGTGCCGATCTCAATGTCGGCCATGGCGTAGCACTGCTGGACAACGCCGCTGTTGCCGCCAGCGAAGCCGCCGGCGCAGAGCGTGGCGTACAGGCTATTGGCGAAAAGGCTCGGCGCGCTGACACCGGAGGCGCGGACCGTACCGCTGTTGCGTCCCACCAGGCCGCCCAGATACAGGATACTGCCGTGACGGGCGTCGCCGTTCACGGAGAAGCCCGCGGCGGCGCAGTTGTAGACCGTGCCCTCGTTGCAGCCGGTCAGGGCGCCGATGCAGGCGGTTTGCAGAGAGAGCTGACCTTCCAGAGAAACGGTACGATCCTTATTGGCGGTGAGCAGTATGATATTGCGCAGGGTGCCCCGGTTCAGACCGAACATACCGGCATAGCTGGTGCCGTCGGTGTTGACGACGCCGGTAAAGGAGGGCGCTGCGATGGTATAGCCGCCGCCGTCGTAGGTGTGGATGAAAGGCTTGCCGTCCGCGGCACCGATAGGCGGTTGCGTGTGCACCGTGAGACGGGCGTAGCTGTTGTAGTCGATGGGGCGTTCCTGCCGGAAGACGGCTGTCTTGTCCAGCAGGGTACGGTAAGTATCGTAATACAGGCTCAGGTCGTGCAGATGACGGGCCGTGCGGATGCCAACCTCCGCCGGGGCGCTGGGCAGGGCGGCGCTCTGGATCACGCGGCAGGCGAAGTGGGGATTGAAGAAGTAGGAGATGTCATCCACCGTCACCTGACGGTAGAAGGCGGGGGACACCTCACTGGTATAGACCAGCGCATCGGGCAGGCGTACCAGCCAGTAGCCGCCGCCGATATCCTCGGCGGGCCAAAGCGTGTCAGTATTTTCTATACCGCCCAGGGTATAGGCGACGGTGATGGCGTCCGTAGGCTGGGTGCGGTAGACCATGCCGTAGCCGTCGTCCACGACGGTGCCGCCGGAACGGAGGGTGGAGCGGTTGGCACCCAGGAAGCCGTAGGTGCCGTCGCTGTATTTTTCATAGTAGGCCAGCGCGCCGGACTCGAAATCCGCCTGCCAGTCGCCGTAGTGGGGCAGACCGGTGAGCCGGGGGTAGGAGTAGGTGCTCAGGCCCATGTTGTCCATGAGGTTGTAGGCCACGGTGTCGCTTGTCTCCGCGGTAAAGGCGGTGCCCAGGACCTTTACGCCCTCTGCGCGGTTCTGGCCGCTCCATTCGGCGTAATTGACGAAGCTGGTGCCGGACAGATCGTTCCGGCTGGGGAACAGGTAATAGACAGCGTCTATGTCGGCGGGAGCCGTGCCGGCAGCGGGGGGCTTGACGGTGGAGTAGGTCAGCTTCATGTCGGTGCCCAGGCGGACGCAGGCACTGTAACAGGCCTTGAGGCTGTCGCCGCCGGAGAGCTCGCCGCCGGAGAGACCGGCGGTGGTGCCGGCGCTCTGGAAGCCGGCGGCGTAGCAGTTGGACAGGGCGATATTGGCGGTGCTGTTGCAGGCGCCTATCAGGCCGCCGGCGACGCCGTTATTGGCGGCGGCGTACAGGTAGCAGTCCGCGTAGGAATGGTCCACAGTCAGAGCAGCGCTGTCCGTATTGCCCACCAGGCCGCCGGCATAGCGGACGCCCTGAATCACGGTAGCCGCGAAGCTGCGGCGGATGGTCAGCGTGCCGTCGCAGCGGCCTGCCAGACCGCCCGCCGTGCTGCCGCGGAGCCAGATGTCCTGTTCGGTCTTGGTGCTGAGTTTGTCGCGGGTGGGACTGAGATACACCTGACAGTCGAGGATCTCGGTCTTGCCGCTGAGACGGCCGGCCAGGCCGCCGGCATTGCCGGAGGCAGTGATGTCGGCGCCGCAGAGGCGCAGGTTTTTCAGCGTGCCGGAGAAGGCGGCAAAAAGACCGCCGTCGCCGGTGGTGTTCACGGTCAGACCGTAAATGACCGGGTGGTAGACCTGGCCGTTCACGGTGGCCTTGCTCTCGCAGTAGGTCAGGCGGCTGTTGGTGATGGGCGTGAACGTGCGGGAGCCGTACAGGCGGTCCCAGCCGTCGTCGGTGTTTTCGTTGACAAATTGGATATCCTGCTCCTGCACGGCGCGGGTGATGCTGTCGGGCAAGCGGGAGGCCGTGTCCAGATTTTGCAGGTGGCGGGCGTAGGTAACAACGGCGGTGTCGCCGCCGCGAACCTCGGCAAACAGACTGTTGGCGGTCAGCGTGCCGGAGGCGGAGTCCACCAGACGGTTCTCACACGTCACCTCCACGGTGATGGTCAGGTCCGCGCCGGGGGTCAGATTTTTGTTTTTGAAGCGGGCCTGTTGGCCGAAGCGCATACCGTCCGTCAGAGAGTCCAGGACCATGGTGGCGGTGTAGGTGAGATAGTCGGTCTTGACCTCGCTGCCGGTCAGCTCGATGCGGGAGGTGCTGTGGACGCCGTCGGAGACGGTCACATAGAAGTGCAGCGGCTCCATAGGCGTGTCGCAGGTGACGCGCAGAAGAAGCTGCTCTTTGTTGATGATCTCCATATGGGGCGTCAGCTTGCCGGTGATCTCGGACTGCACACTGTCGCCGCCGTAATAGCCCACGGTGGCGCCGGCGCTCAGCCGGCCATCACGGAACCGCAGGGGATTGAAGCTGTCAAAGTCGTAGGTCAGGGGTTTTTCACTGTAAAACACGGCGTAGACGCTGCCGCTGGCGGGGTCGAGCTCGATCACCCAATGGTTGTCCCACAGCTGGCGGTCCACCTGATCCTTCGGCAGGATGGCCGCGGCGGCGGAGCCTTCGCCGGTCTTGGCGGCGGAGGTCACATAGTACAGGGAGGTTTTTCTCTCGGCGGCGTCCAGCGGTGTGTTGTTCAGGGGCTGCAGATCCTCCGCATAACAGTCGGAAATGCGGCCATTGGCCAGCAGCTCGGACAGCTTGTTCTGGGCCGCGTGGTAGACGATCTCCGCCCTGGCGTCCAGTTCTGTCTGGCGCAGGTCGCGCTGATGGCGGGTGATGGGGATCATGGCCAGGCCCATCAGCACGATCAGAATGGCGACCGCGATGAGGACTTCGGACAGCGTAAAGCCGGAATTATTCTGTTTTGAGAGCTTTTTTTGCATAACACAATCGATACGCTGCCCCGCAAAGGGACGTGGGCGGAAAAATGGTGGGGACGCAGTCAGGGCATCAGCTCGAAAAAGATGAGGTGAAGCACGGTTTTGTACTGTGCTTTGTCGGCATCATACTGCACGTCCACGTTGGAGAGGAAGTTGACATTGGCGCTGGCGCTCAGCGCGTCGATGATCTGGCGGGACTGGGCGTAGGAAGCGGTCTGGTAGGTCAGCGTCACGGGGCGTAGCACGAGATAGCCCTCCTGGGTGGTGCCCTCGGTGCAGTCCACCTCGTATTGCAGGGTGGCGGCCATGAGCTTGTCCAGTTCGGTCATCAGGGCCTGGTCGTTGTCGTACTGGGGCAGGGCACGCTCCTGGCCGGAGGCCTTGATGGCGGCAATGGCCTGCTGCATCTGCTCCAGCTGGGCCAGACGGACACGGTCGGTGTCCAGCTCGGCCTGCTCGATGTCGGTGTTGGTGCGGAGGGAGGTTATCTGGCGGTCGATGGGCTCCAGAAACAGCTTGCAGTAGCCCAGGACCAGCACCAGCACCACCAGGACCAGCAGCAGGGTCTTTTCCCGCTTGGTAAGCTCGCGGTTCATTGAGACACCTCCTCCGGCTGGCGCAGTTCGATGCGGACGGTGAAATCCATGATGGTGGCGGCCTTACCCTCCTCCGTGGAGGCGACGCTGAGGGAGACGCTGTCCACGATGGGGGAGAGGCGCAGGCGGGCGAACATGGCGGAAATCTGGTCCAGGGTCATGCCGGACATATCCACGTTCATGGTGTTTTGGGTGATCTGGAGCGCCGTGAGGGAGCCATGGCTGAGCATCTCCTGCTCCAGCAGATCCAGAGCCGCCTGACGGTCCACGGCGGCGGGGATGTCCTCGCTGCCGGCGGCGGTCATCCAGTCCATGGAGTAGGTGCGGTATTCCAGCAGGACGCGGTCGTAGTCGGCCAGGGCCTCCTGGGCGCTCACATACTGGGTGTGGACGCGGTCATAGGCGGCCTGGGCCTTGTCCAGACGGCGGTACTGCTGGAGCACGCCGAAGTTGACCACAACGGTTACCAGCGCCGCAATGGCCAGAATACCGATGAGCAGGGTCCGGCGGTCACGCTGGCGGTCCTCCTGCAGGTTCAGGTTGATGCCGGTCTTCTGGGGGCACTTTATCATTTTCCGCGCGGGCGCGGCAGTGTGCGTATCCACGGTGATACCGTTCTTTTCCGCGATCATTGCAGACCTCCTCTCAGTCCCTCGTCCACGCCGCCGATGGCGCGGAGATACATCCACGGCTCATCCAGGGTCACATCGTCGCCCAGCAGCTCCTGGGCGGTGTGCAGGTGCAGGTGCGTGGTCTCGGCCAGCGCCTGACGCAGGGGGCCAATATTGCAGCCGCCGCTGCACAGGCACAGGTCAGTGAGCTCCTGCTGCCGGTTGTTGTAGTTGAAGAAGTTGACGGCCTTCATCACCTCCACGGCGATGCGGGCGTAAAACGATTGGGCATAGTCGGAGGAGAGCACGTTGTTGTAGTTTTGCAGCACATAGCTGTGGGCTACATGGATATCCACGCCGCAGTGCTCCGCTACCAGCTGCTCCAGACGGTTCAGGCCCAGGTCGATCTCCCGGCGGCTTTCGAAGAAGGCGCCGCGGTAGATGTAGAGATAGGCGGCGGTGTGGCCCAGGTTGACGATGCACATATCCCGCTGGGGCAGGCCGGTGCGGCGGTAGTAGGCCGCCAGCACGCCGGCGTAGGCGCACTCGCTGGGGGTGAGGACCTGCAGCTTGAAGCCGGCGCGGCGCATCATGGCGCGGTAGCGCTCCGCCGTCTCCTTGAGCATGGCGCAGGCCAGCAGCGTCATCTCGGTGGGATAGCCGTCCTGGTCGCGGAGAATGTCGCGCATGGAGTAGTCAAAGTAGTACTTGCTCTTCTCGTCCGTAAGGAAGTCGCGGAACTCGTAGGGCAGGTTGTAGCGCAGCTGCTGCTCCGTCATGGCGGGCATGGTCAGCTCGCGGGTAAAGACCTCGGTGGAGGGCAGGACCACGGCGGCGTTGGTCAGGGGAATGCCGTTGTCCCGGGCGGTCTGGCGGAGGAAGTCCGCCATGGCGTCCATGGACAAGATCCTGCCGTCAGCCACCATGTTGTCCGGCAGGGGGGCCATGGCAGCCTTTTTCAGCGTACTGCCGGCGAAGTAGGCCAGCTTGACGCTGCTGCCGCCGATATCAATGCCAACGATCTTCTTCAAAACAGAATACCTCGCTTTCTTGGAGATGGGGGCTCACAGCAATGACAGGTACCAGTCGATAAGGTTCTGGCCGAACAGGGCGGCGCACCAGGCGGCCAGCGCGATGCCGGGGCCCCAGGGAAGGCCCTGCTGTCCGCGCTTGGCGCGGACAAGGCCCCATAGGATGCCGACGACGCAGGCCAGCAGCAGGCACAGCAGATTTTTCTGCCAGCCCAGAAACAGCCCTGTGAGAAACAGCAGCTTGATATCGCCGCCGCCCATGGCGTCGCGGCGGAGCAGCTTCTCCATCAGCAGCGCCAGCAGCAGGACGCCGCCGCCCACGGCGACGCCGCCGATGAGGCCGTCCAGCGCCCGTTTGCCCGGGTCCGGGACAAAAAACAGGGTGACGATAAAAAGCACAACGCCGACCGCGATAAAGCGGTCGGGGATGATGTACCCCTCCAGGTCCGCGAAGGCGCAGGCCAGCAGCAGGCAGGCCACGGCCCAGGCTTCGAGGGTCCGGAGGGAGATATCATAGCGCAGCAGCAGCGACACGAACACCAGCGCGGCCACCGCTTCACCCACCGCGTGGCGGGGGGAGAGCTTCGCGCCGCAGTAGCGGCAGCGGCCATGGCTGAACACATAGCTGAACACCGGCACAAGATCGCGGGGCGCCAGCACATGGCCGCAGACGTCGCAGTGGGAGCGGCCACGGAGGACACTCTCGCCATGGACGATGCGCCAGGCGGCGCAGTTGAGAAAGCTGCCCATGCAGGCGCCCAGCAGGGCGGCGATGAAGCAGCTATATATGGTGATGGCGGGGGCAGTGTACAGCATGGGAACAGGCTCCTTTGTGTCGTTGCGGGTGTCCCCGCCCCGGGGGTTGGCCGGGGCGGGGGGAGGAAAATGCGATGAGATTAGGTGTTGGCTGTGAACGTCGCAACGCCGTTGGTAATGGTGACGGTCATCGTCTTGCCCTTTGTCTTAGCAATGTCGTTGACGGAGACGCCGCCGATCTCCTTGTTGTCGTCACCGAGCTTGTCCCATTTGTCGCTCTTCATGACGGAGTCCGTGGTGGCGGTGCCATTGCCGTCGTTCTCAAGAGCACTTACAACAGCCTCGGCATACGCGGCGCGGACGTTCGCGGCGTCGGTGGCTTGATTTGCCTTCTCGATCTGGCCAGTGAACACGGGGATGGCGATGGCCACCAGCACGACGATGATGGCGACGACGATCAGCATCTCCATCAGGGTGAAGCCCTTTTTGTTGTTGAGTTTTTTCAGCATGGGTAGTTTCTCCTTTTCTGTTTGTAGTTCTATATCGTCCCGCAGCGTTGCGCGCGGAAATGATACCTTGGTTATATGCCGCCGTACAGGGTGAACATGGGCAGGTACACCGCCAGCAGCAGCAGGACCACCAGCACGGCCAGGGCAATGGTGATGGCTGGCTCCAGCACGGACAGCAGCCGCGCGGTGGTGACGGACACCTCGTTGTCGTAGTAGTCGCCGATGACGTCCAGCGTCTCCTCCAGAGAGCCGGAGCGCTCGCCCACGCCCACCATCTCGGTGAGCATGGGGGGGAAGTAGTCGATGGCGGACATACTCTCGGTCATGGGACGGCCGCGCTCCACGTCCTGCCGGACCTGACGGACCGCCAGCGAGAAGGTGTAGTTGCTCACGACGTTGGCGGTGACCTCCAGTGCCCGGGGCAGCGGCAGACCTGCCGCCAGCAGGGTGGCCATGCTGTGGGCGAACTGGGCGGCGGCATTCATGGAGTGTATGCGGCGCAGCGGGGCGCGCGTCAGGCTCCAGGCGGCCAGCGCGGCGCGGCCGCGCTCCGTGCGGCGCACCGCCAGATAGGCGGCGGCCAGCAGGGCGAGGATGGCCAGCAGCAGCCACCACCACTTGGTGAAGAAGGTACTGACGGCCATCAGAGCCTTGGTGACGCCGGGAAGGTCGCTGCCAATCTCGTTAAACGCGGTAGTAAAGGCGGGGACGGCCACGGCGATGATGATGACGAACACGACGATGGCCACGATGATGACCATCACAGGGTACGTCAGGGTGCTGACGATCTTGGCCCTGGTCTTGGCGGAACGGTCGTAGTAGGCATGCAGACGCTGGAAGCAGCTCTCCAGCGTGCCGGACTGCTCGCCGGCGCGCAGCGTCTCGGTAAAGGTCTTGGGCAGGTAGGGGGCGTTGTTCTCGAAGCTCTGGGCAAGGGAGTAGCCGGCGCCCACCTCCTCGGAGACCTTATCCAGCATTCGGCGGAGGTATTTGTTCTTCGTCTGGGCGGCTACCATGGACACGCAGCGCTCCACCGACAGCCCGGAGGCCAGAATGATGGCGAATTGGGAGCACAGGAGCGCCAGCTCTTTCTCCTTGACCCGGAAGGCCACAGGGCGGGAGAGCACGCTCTCCTTCTTCTCGGGAACGGCCTCCAGCTTCGTGATGATGGCAACGCTCTCGCGGAGCTTGTCCGCCGCCTCAAATTCATCGTAGGCGCGGAGCACACCGGAGACTTTCGCGCCGCCGGCGGTCTGGCCTTTATAACGGAATGTGGTCATGGGCGCGGGGCGCTCCTTTCTGTGAAATCAGGTCTCGGCGGCGGCGTTGATGACGCGGGCGGCCTCCGCCGCGGAGGTGACGCCGGCAAGCACCAGCTCGCGGCAGCTTTCCCGCAGGGTGGTGAAGCCGTCCTGCCGGGCGGCGGAGAGCAGCTCGTCGCCGTCGGCGCCGTGGCTGATGCGCCGGCGGAGGCGGCTGTTGAGCAGCAGTATCTCGAACACGGCGCGGCGGCCGATGTAGCCGGAATGGCGGCACTCGGGGCAGCCGGCGCCCTTGTAGAAGGTGACGTCGCTGTCCTCGGGCAGGCCGAGAAGAAGCAGCTCCTCGGCAGAGGGACGGTAAGCCGTTTTGCAGTGGGGACAGAGCTTGCGGACCAGACGCTGGCTGACCACGCCCCGCAGGGCGCTGGACACCAACCAGGGCTCCACGCCGATGTCCTCCAGACGGTGGACGGCGGAGACGGCGTCGTTGGTGTGCAGGGTAGAGAAGACCAGGTGGCCGGTGATGGCTGCCCGCATGGCGATGGAGGCCGTCTCACCGTCGCGTATCTCGCCCACGGCGATGATGTCCGGGTCCTGACGCAGGATCGCGCGCAGGCCGCTGGCAAAGGTCATGCCGGTCTTTTCGTTGATCTGACACTGGTTCACGCCGGGGAGGTGGTACTCCACCGGATCCTCCAGCGTGACGATGTTCAGCGCGTCGCTGGACAGGTCGCGGAGCATATTGGACATGGTGGTGGACTTGCCGGAGCCGGTGGGGCCCACCAGCAGCACCACGCCGCTGGTGTTTTTCAGCAGGGCGTTGTAGTTGTCCAGGTCGCGGCCCTCCAGCCCGAGGACGGATTTGTCCAGCACCTGGGCGGACTTGTCCAGCAGGCGAAGGACGATCTTCTCACCGTAGACGGTGGGCATGGAGGAGATACGCAGGTCAAGGCTGTGGCCCCGGACGGAGAACATGGCGTGGCCGTCCTGGGGCACCTTGTGCTCGGCAATATTCATGCCGCCCATGATCTTCAGGCGGGAGATGACGGTGTTCTGCAGGTCGGCGGGCACAGTGAGCACACGCTGCAGCAGACCGTCAATACGCATACGCACCAGCATTTCACCCTCCTGGGGCTCCAGATGGATGTCGCTGGCGCGCTCGGTGAAGGCGCGCTCGATCAGGGAGTTGACAAAGCGGATGGTGGGGGCGGAGGCCTCCGGGTCGGCGGTGTCCCGGGCCATCTGGGCGGGGATGATGTCCTCGCCGGCACCGGCCTCGCGCTTCATCTCCTCGATGACGCGGGCGGTGCCCTCGCTGCCATACAGGCGCTCGATGGCCTGCTCCACCGCCTTGCGGGTGGCGATCATGGGGATGATGCGTTTGCGGGAGGCGGTCTTGACCTCGTCCTGGGCCACAAAGTCCAGGGGGTCGTGCATGGCCAGGTACAGACGGTCCTGCACCAGCTTTACCGGGACCACGAGAAACTTTTTGGCCAGGTTCCGGGGGACGTATTTGGCCAGCTCCACGGGGATGGACACGGCGGTCAGGTCCACGAAGTCCACGCCCAGCTGCACACGCAGCGCGTCAATGAGCTGCGCTTCGGAGATAACCCCCTGCCGGATGAGAACATCGCCCAGACGCTGGCCGTCCTCGCGGGGCAGGGCCAGGGCCTGCTCCAGCTGCTCGCCGGTGATGATACCGGAGGAGACCAAAAGATCGCCCAGCCGCATATATGCCACGGAATACACCTCCAAACGGTAAAAAGCAAAAAAATTAAGTAGGGGCAAAAACGCGGGACGCAGTCTGCGCCTCGCGGTAGTGTTTTCAACCCCTACAATACCCTACTGTATGTA
>ENA-OZDC01000674-OZDC01000674.1-human-gut-metagenome-genome-assembly--contig:-NODE-674-length-16538-cov-10.890979_pt1 | contig 16538 bp, 17 predicted proteins | sample MGYA00244082_ERZ653570 | MGnify/ENA primary metagenome ERZ653570 (study PRJEB26926, sample SAMN06164919) | human gut metagenome | biome: ENVO:00009003; feature: ENVO:2100002; material: ENVO:00002003... | reverse complement strand
AGAATATGTTCACGATAAAATTTCAAGCAGTGGTCTTGACAAGGGGACCATTATATGCTGCCGGAGTCGGCGGCGGAGCAGGCGGACAAGCGCCGGGCCTGGTTTTTGCTGCTGCTGGGGGTATGTGCCGTGCCGGTGGGCTGGACGGTGATGGGATTTTCACCGGCGGCTGTGCTGACAGCGGTGCTGCTGCTGTATTTTGTGGGCCGCGCGCCGGTGCCCGACGCGGCGGCCGCCGGTGCGCTGGCGGGGCTGACGCTGGACCTGTGTGGCACGGGAGAGCTGTATCTGGCGGTGGTGCTGTGCGCCGCCGCGTCCGCTGCCGCAGGGCTGCGGGGCGGACAAAGACTGCCGGCGGCTGCGGCCTTCTGCGCCGCGGGTGTGCTGGCGGCCCTGCTGCTGGGGGAGGTCCGCCCTCTGGCGGTGCTGTGCCAGCTGCTGACCGCTGCCGGTGTGTGGCTGCTGCTGCCGGAAAAGGAGGGACCGCTGCTGACGGCCGCCGGAGAGGTGTCTCCGGAGGCCGCGGCACCTGCGGCGGCCTTCCGGGCGGTGTATGACAGCCTGGAGGACCACGCGCCGCTGCTGCGGCCGGAGAACCCCGCCGTGCTGTTTGACCGGGCGGCGGAGCAGGTCTGCCGGGACTGTCCCCTGCGGAGCGACTGCTGGCAGACCCACTATACCGACACATACAACGCCTTCAACGATGCCTGCCCGGCGCTTCTGCGGCGGGGACAGGCACTGGCGGAGGATTTCCCGCCGTACTTTGCGGATCGCTGTGTGCGTTTTCCCAAGCTGCTGGGGGCGCTGGACGGACAGCTCCATGATTTCCTCCAGCGCCGGCTGCATCACGGGCGGATGGACGCAGCCTACCGCCTGGCCCGGGAGCAGTACCGGCAGGTGGCCGAGGTGCTGTCACGGACCGCCTCGGCGGAACGGCTCCGCCGCGCACACCTGACCTGCCGCACCGCTGCCCTGCTGCGGTCCAAGACCGGCGAAAAGCACTGCGGCGATCAGTGCGCCGTTTTTGATGCCGGAGGGCTGACTTGTCTGGCGCTGTCCGACGGTATGGGCAGCGGCGAGAGCGCCCACTGCGAGGCCGCTATGACCATCCGCCTCCTGCGGCAGTTTTTGCAGGCGGGTATCGAACCTCTCCCGGCGCTGAAGACCCTGAACACCGCTGCCATGCTCCGCTGTCAGGGGGGCGCCGGCTTTACCACCATCGACCTGGCCTGTCTGGATCGGGCCGAGGGCGTGCTGACACTGTACAAGTACGGCGCCGCGCCGTCCTATATCAAGCGGCAGGGCACCGTGGCCCGCTATCGCGCGCAGGCGCTGCCCGCGGGCTTGGAGCGCGCGGACGGCGATGTGCCGCCACAGCGCGTGGCGGTATCGCCGGGTAGCTGGCTGGTGCAGGTGTCCGACGGTGTGGCCGGCGAGGACGACGAGTGGCTCCAGGACCTGCTGGCCGGATGGGACGGCACCTCGCCCCGGGCGCTGGCGGAGGAGCTTCTCCGTCAGTCCGTTCAGCGGACGGGCGGCGCAGACGACTGCGCCGTGCTGGTGATGGCCGTCGAGGGCAAGGCGGACCCGCACCGCGTCTGAGCGACAAAAAACGGCGGGAAATTTTGCCCGCCGCACCGTATAACTTTCCGCCGCCGCGGCGATACTATGGCTGTAACAAACAGCGCCCGTCACGGCTGAAGGAGGCATCGGTTTTGGTAAAAGGCGTTTCCCGCCGCGTGATCGTCGTGGACTCTCCCGACCCGCGGATATTCGAGCAGGCTATTTTCATCCTTCCCACGGACGGCGGCGGCGTCAGCTCCCGTCAGCTGGTGGACGAGGCGGTGCGGATCGCCCGCAGCTATGCCCGGGGCCAGACCGGCGCCCGCCGCCGGTGGCGTCCGCCCGCGTGGCTGTGGGCGGTATGGGGCGCGTGTGCCTGCGGCCTGGTGTGGCTGCTGGCTGCGCTGCTTTGATCGTCGCGGTCCCGTGGCCTGCGGATGCTGTATCAGCTTACTTCCAGCGGTTTCCGCTGTTTCTGCCCTTTTTATCGCGGCGGCTGTGAGCAGTCACCGCCGCAAGGGTCCTGTTTTTTCTCCTCACTTGGGGCGGACGCGCGGCGTCCGCCCTCCTTTTTTACCCGGAGGTATCGTATGCCCTGCGCCGCAAAAAAGAGACGCGCTGCATGGCGCGTCTCTTTTTTTGTGATTGCCCACAGGTTTTGCTGCCCGTGCGCACTCCTGTATATCGCAAGGAAAGGAATGTATGCAAGGGAAACCTTAGTCGGGTTTCCCTTGCATGTTAAATCGCCCGCCCGCAGGCGACCACTTTTGCGGAGCAAAAGTGCTGCTCCAAAAAGAAAGACACCCGTAGGGGTGTCTTTCTTTTTGGAGCAGGGTACGGGAGTCGAACCCGCCTTAACGGCTTGGGAAGCCGCTGTAATACCGATATACCAACCCTGCGATTTACTTACCGGGTTATTGTAGCATACCGGCGGCGGTTTTGCAACCGAAAATTGTGTCGAAAGGGCATGAACGTCTTGTCCCGCCGCATACCCATAGAAAAAAGCCTGGAGGGGACGCTATGAAACGAAAACTGACAGCGCTGCTGGCGGCGCTGTGCATCACCGCTGTGCTGCCGGTACACGCCGGGGCGGTGGACCTGCCGCTGACCTCCCGCGCCGCGGTGCTGATGGAAAAGACCACGGGACAGATGCTGTTCGCCCAAAACGAGCATGAGAAGCTGGAGCCGGCCAGCGTCACCAAGATCATGACGCTGCTGCTGACCATGGACGCCATCGACAGCGGCGCGCTGGCCTATGACGATGTGGTGACGGTGTCGGCCAACGCCGCCGGCATGGGCGGCAGTCAGGTATTTCTGGCGGAGGGCGAGCAGATCACCGTGGAGGAGCTGCTGAAATGCGTGTGCGTGTCCTCCGGCAACGACGCGGCGGTGGCGTTGGCGGAGAAGGTCGCCGGCGTGACGGAGCTGTTCGTGGAGCAGATGAACAACCGCGCCAGGGGGCTGGGTATGGACGATACCCATTTTGCCAACCCCACCGGCCTGACGGCGGCGGACCACGTTACCAGTGCCTATGACATTGCCCTTATGAGCCGCGAGCTGCTGACAAAGCACCCGGACATCCGCAATTTCACCACCATATGGACGGACAGCATCCGAAACGGCACCTTTGATCTGGCCAATACCAACAAGCTTATCCGCTGGTACGACGGCGCCACGGGGCTGAAGACCGGCTACACCGCCTCGGCAGGCTACTGCATCAGCGCCACGGCGGAGCGCGAGGGCATGGAGCTGATCGCGGTGGTCATGAAGGGGGAGACGGCCGACAAGCGGAACACCGACGCCAAGGCGCTGCTGAATTACGGCTTCTCCGCCTATACGCTGGTCTCCGCCGCGCCGGAGGAGCCGCTGCCCGCCCTGCCGGTGACCATGGGAGAGGCGGAGCAGGTGGACCTGACGCTGCCGGAGACGGGCGTTACCGCTGTGGTGGAGAAGGCGCAGGCATCGTCGCTGGAGTATCGGGTGGACCTGCCGGAGACGCTGGCGGCCCCGATACAGCAGGGCCAGCAGGTGGGCACGCTGACCCTGTGCAGCGGCGATACGGAGGTGCTGACGGTGCCCATTCTGGCGGCGGAGAGCATTCCGGGGCGCAGCTGGGGACGGATGTTCACCGATCTTTTGAAGCAGGCGGTGTTCCTGGCGTAGCGCGAGAAGGGGAAAAGCGGGGGAAAGTCCCGTTTTTCCCCTTGTATTTTCGCCGGAAACGTTGTACGATAGGGCAAATAGTTGCATTGCACCGACGAGGAGGTTTTAACATGATACAGGTCGATCTGCAAAATATCCGCAGCTTTATCCCACTGCCCTACGAGGCCGCGCTGTCCCCCCGCCTGCGTATCGCTCATGACCATCTGCAAAATGGCGATGGCGCCGGCGGCGAATTTACCGGCTGGGTGCGTCTGCCGGAGGACTATGACAAGGCGGAATTTGCCCGCATCAAGGCGGCGGCGAAGAAAATACAGTCCGACTCCCAGGCGTTGGTGGTCATCGGTATCGGCGGCTCCTATCTGGGTGCCCGGGGCGTCATCGAATGCCTGCGCTCGCCCAACTACAACCTGAAAAAGAAGAATACGCCCAACATCTACTTTATCGGCAACGGCCTCAGCTCCGACGCGCTGACCGAGGTGATGGAGCTGGTGGACGGTGTGGACTTCTCCGTGAACGTTATCTCCAAGTCCGGTACCACCACGGAGCCCGCCGTGGCCTTCCGCTTTTTCCGTGAGCTGCTGGAGAAGAAGTACGGCCCGGAGGAGGCCGCCCGGCGCATCTATGCCACCACCGATGCCCACAAAGGGGCCCTGAAGGGCCTGGCCGACGATAAGGGCTACGAGGAGTTCGTGGTGCCGGACAACATCGGCGGACGGTACAGTGTGCTCACGGCCGTGGGTCTGCTGCCCATTGCTGTGGCCGGCATCGATATCGACGCGCTGATGGCCGGTGCGGCGGATATGATGCGCGAATGTGCCCTGGCGGACATGAACGCCAACCCCGCCTGGCAGTATGCCGGCGCCCGGTATGAGCTGTACCGCACCGGGAAGAAGATCGAGCTGCTGGCGGCCTATGAGCCCTGCTTCCGCTTTATGTCCGAGTGGTGGAAGCAGCTGTACGGCGAGTCCGAGGGCAAGGAGAACAAGGGCCTGTTCCCCGCCAGTGTGGAGTTTACCGCCGACCTGCACTCCATGGGCCAGTACATCCAGGAGGGTGAGCGCCACCTGTTCGAGACGGTGGTGCGCTTCGGCCCCTCTCAAAACGAAAACCCCGTGCCCTATGACGAGGGCAACGGCGACGGCCTGAACTTCCTGGCGGGCAAGAGCATGGACTTTATCCGCCAGCAGGCCATGGACGGTACGCTGCTGGCTCATGTGGAGGGCGGCGTGCCCAACGTGACGCTGCGGACAGGATCCGTCAATGAGCAGACCCTGGGCGGGCTGATCTACTTCTTTGAGTACGCCTGCGGCCTGTCCGGCTACCTGCTGGACGTGAACCCCTTTGACCAGCCCGGCGTGGAGGCCTATAAGAAAAATATGTTCGCCCTGCTGGGCAAGCCGGGGTATGAGGACCTGCGGCAGACGCTGCTGGGGAAGCTGGAAAAGTAAAAGTGCCCAAAAATAAGTTTACTTTTTCTGCATTGCTATTTTTCCACCGGTATGGTATGCTGTACTCAGGTGGAAACCACCAATGACAAAGGAGTGATTTCTTATGGTTAGACTGATCATGGGTGCCAACGGTGCCGGTAAGACCAAGCAGCTCATCGAGCTCATCCACACCAGTGTGGAGTCCGAGACCGGAAGTGTCGTGTGCATCGAGCCTAAGGGCGATATGACCTACGACGTCAGCTACAACGTCCGTCTGGTCAACGCCGGCGAGTATAATGTGGATTCTTTTGACTGCCTGCGCGGCTTCCTGTGCGGTATGTACGCGGGCAATTACGATATTTCCCATGTGTTCGTGGATAATCTCTGCAAGATCGCCGGCAGCAACGACCTGCAGGCGGTAGAGACGTTCCTTCACTGGCTGGACCGCTTCAGCGAGGAGAATGGCGTGAAGTTCACCGTCACCATCAGCGCGGACGAGGACACCGCCACCGAGGGCATGAAGCAGTACATCTGAACCGAGCAAAAAGAACCGGCTAGAGGCCGGTTCTTTTTTCATGTGCCGCCGAAAGGCGGCTTTTTATGTGTACGGGCGGACACGGTCGTGACCGGCAGCGCCGGCGCTCACGCTATGCCAGCAAATACAGCACCAGCCCATATACCACGCTGGCAGCGGTGCCGAATACGATCACCGGCCCGGCCACGGTGAACATCTTGACCGCCGTGCCGGTGACGATGCCCTCTGCTTGTGTCAAGATAGGGACGAGGGAAATTTTTGCCCTATTTTACTGGGTTTTTGGCTCCTCAAATTTCTAAAAAAATCGGCTTTTTTCGCAAAACTGCTGTGATAATAGGGATAATTGCTGTGATAATAGGGATTTTGGCAGATAACAACATCCCCGTTCGAGAGCAATTTGGGGCCATCTTTGCTAAACAGCATTGTGCTTCATGGGATGTGAAATGCTCTCTGGCAAAAGGAGCCTTTCAAATGCATCTACGTTGCGAAACTCAATTTCGACCCTCCCGTTCTCAAAAACACGCACCTGCTCCACAAGCCGGGCAATCACTTCCGGACGATATTCTGACAGAGCCAGAATATCCTTTACGCTCTGCGTGGTGTTGCAGGCTGCGTCATACCGTTTGTTCCAATCCTCCAGTTCCTTCCTCAGATCCTTGATTTGGATCTGCAATCGTTCACATTCCATCTGATTCGTTTGCTGGATCTCTTTGAACCGGTCTTTGGTGTATTTGCCTGCACGGTACTCCTCATATAGAAATCCCTTTGTGCTGTTGATGTGCCCCAACCTCATATCAGCAATGCGGATCTGGCTCTTTATCTGCTCACGCTTGGAGCTGTCCAGATTTTTGATATAATCTGATTTTGAAAGCAGCAATTTGGCATGCAGCTTTACCACCTGCAGCGCATTAGACTGCAATGCGTCTACATTCTCATGCAAGGATTCACATCCGGGGCTATGCTCAAAACGCGCCCGCACACAGAACAGATGAACCTGTTTCCCGTGAGAGCGCTGCAGTTTTCGGCCGCAGTACCCACAGACGAACAGATTTTGTGAACGGTTTCCGGCAGTGTTGTTATTGACAGTCCGTATCCGCGATTTCAGCGCACTGATCGCCTGCTGATAGGTTTCAGGCGAAATGATAGCCTCATGCGTTCCCTCAACAACGACCCAATCCTCTCTCGGGAGGCTTCGCATTTTATTCGAGCGGATACCCACAGTTTCTCTGGTTCCGCTTATCATCTTCCCGGTATATCTTTCATCGTTCAGAATCTTTCGAACCGTTCCGCCAAGCCACAGCGGTTCGCTTTCAAGAACCCGCCCATTGTAGCGCTCTCCGTTCTGCCTTTTATGCTCCGCCGGGGATGGTATCTTTCGTGCATTGAGACGTTTAGCAATTTCCATCGTACTCAAACCTTCAATGCACCATTCAAAGATTCTTTCTATCGTTGTACGGACATCTTCATCCACTAAAAGCTTGTGCTTGTCCGATGGATCCAACCGATAGCCATAGAAGGCTTGACCACCCCAGTACAAGCCTCTACGGTTGCGGGTTTTTACGGCACTTCGGATTTTCAGGGAAAGATCCTTGCTGTACATCCCATTTACAAGGTTTCTCAGTGCAAGTTCCATGCCTCCGGTCGTTCCGATGTAATCATTGCTGTCAAAGGCATCGCCGACCGAAATAAACCTCGTGCCAAAGAGCGGAAGAATCAATTCGAGGTACGCTCCTACCTCCAAATACTCACGGCCGAAGCGGGATAGATCCTTCACAATAATGCAATGGAGATCTCCTCTGCGAACCAGTTCCATCATGCGCTTGAAATTCGGTCGCTCAAAGCTGGTTCCGCTATAACCGTCATCACAGAATTCCGTAATGCGATAAGAGAGCAGATCATGAGTCTGCTCGATATAGCTTTGAAGGATCTTCCGCTGATTGGTAACACTGTTGCTCTCGCTCTTATCCGTTGATGAGCGAAGATCTCCGTCTTCGACAGAAAGGCGAATATACATGGCAAGCGTCTTTTCAGGCATAGCGCTGTGCCTCCTTCTGCCAAAGAGCCGCATTGAGGAGAAGCTCTTCCATTTCGTCCCGATACTTCAGCTTCACTTCATAGTGACCGTCGTTGAACAGTACTACCTCGTCAATTAGGGCGTCCACCATTGCAGCGTCCAGCTCTGTGCGATTGCCATACTCTTTGATGAGCTCCGTCCAGTAGATACTCCCTTTATACTCGGGAGAATACTTCTGCGCCTCTTTTTCAAGCTCATGGGCAAAAATCCTAAGCTCATCCGCCTTGGTTGCGCACGCATTCGCTTCAGCGATATATTCCTGCTCGGAAAGGATGCCTTCTTTGAAGCTCCTGTAGAGCGTGGCTTTCCGCTCACCGTACAGGTCTATCCTTGCCATAACACTTCGAATCTGCTCTTGAAAAATTCTATATCGGCTTTTATTTTTCTCTCGTTGATTTAAGGATGCAACGATTACCTGTGCATCGGTAAACAGCTGCATTTGAACTTTTATCAAGCGTAGAACGGACGATTCCAGTTCTTCTTTCTTCACCGCCTTTTTGGGGCAGTAGGACGAATTGTAGTTTTCATGCAGAGTACAGTAATACCACCATGTCGTCTTTCCATTGTTCTTCTTGGCACGCAGAAACATTGCCTTCCCGCATTCCCCGCAGCGCAGGTGTCCCTTAAAAATACTCGCCTGCTTGCTTTTACAGTTGTACTTTGTCGCTGCTCCTGCCGTGTGCTTTAGGTCATCAAAATATTTTTGCACGCAATCAAAGAGCCCTTCCGAAACGATTGGCTCGTGAGTGCCCTTTGTAATGATCCAATCTTCTTTGGGGACTGCCTTGCTTTTTTTCTCCCCCGAGCTATAGAAGTCTGAGCGGTATTTCCCGCCGATTGTCCATCCGAGATATGTCCTGTCAATCAGGATTTTTCTCACGGTCTGTTGATACCAGAGAGAATTCTTGAATTTATCACTCTTTACCAGACCGAGGTTGAAATTATGACGACCGGGGGAAGGAATTCCTCTATCATTCATTGTGACGGCTGCATAATGCAGAGTGCAGCCCTCGGCAACCATCTCAAACAGCTCCCTTACGATGGGCGCTGCTTCAGGGTCTATGACAAGATGATGTTTATCCATCGGATCCCTTAAATACCCATACGGCGCCTTGCTGCCCACGTATTTCCCCTGCTTCTGCATGGATTCCATCACGGAGCATATCTTCTTTGACACATCTTTTGCGTAACGTTCATTTAGAAGGTTCTTTATCTGCACAGAAATATCTGCCTGCTTATATAGCGAATCGAATCTGTCCGTAATAGAAATGAAGCGCACATTCAGATACGGGAATACCATCTCAATAAACTCGCCGGACTCAAGATGATTTCGGCCAAGGCGCGACAGGTCTTTTACAATGACGCAATTTACTTTCCCGTCCCGGATATCGTTCATCATGCGGGAAAACTCCGGGCGTTGAAAATCCGTCCCGGATACATCGTCATCGCAATACACATCAAATACGCTGATATCCGGATCCTCGCCTGCAAAATCCCGAAGAAGCTGAATTTGGTTGCCAATGGTGTCAGCTTCTCTTTTTCGTTCATCTTCAACCGAGATACGGGCATACAAAGCCGCAGAATATTCCGACTTTGGTGTAGGGGGTGATTTCACCGGAGCCACTATGTTTTTTCTGCTCGTTCTTGCCATTTCAAACCACCGCCTTATCGCTATCCGCAACATTGCTGTAGCTTTCCTGAACCTGTGCCAACATCTCGGCATAGTCCTGCGCATGCGCAAACTCAATCTCCAAGGTCTTGTCTTCATACACGCGGATCTGTTCCATACATTCAACAGCAACAGCTCTTGTAAGCGATGGAATATTTTGATGGGCAATCAGGTCTTGGACCCATTGGCTCCGTCGGCCCGATTTGTCAAGTTCCAAATTGAGTTCACGCTGAACTTGTTCTTTCGCGATCAGCGCATCCGTGATTTTAGAATCGTACTGTGCCCGTATTTCAAGAAAATCCTCTTTCGGGATAATATCCTCCTTGAAGTCTTCATATAAAGAAGCTTTCAGCTTCCTGTACTTTATTTCTTCCATCTCAGCTTTTTCCATTCGCTCCTGAGCCTTGCGTGCGCGGATATGCTGAAGCGGCGCGTCCTGGATCGCCTTTAAGCACTCATCCATCTGAACAACCATGGAGATATGCTTCTGCAGCAACGCAAGCACCGCATCCAGAAGCTGCTGTTCCGGAATCGCATGACTTGTGCAAGCTCCACTGTTTTTATAAGTGCTGCAAGCATAGCATATTTGCTTATTCGCTGCGGAAGCGGTAATCGTCCGGCGAACCATGGGGCTTCCGCAATCTGCGCAGAAAAGCATCCCTGCAAGGGGAAACACAACGTTTTTCCCGGGAGAGACACGCGTGTCCATCTTCAGCAAGCGTTGAACAAGGTCAAACGTTTTCTCGCTGACAATTGCCTCACACGCTTGCTCAACCACGACCCATTTCTCCGGCGGGTTTACAACCACTGTTTTGATTTTGTAATTTGGCCTTGTGCGAACGCCCTGTATCATCGTCCCTGTATACACACGGTTTGACAATATACGTCCTACGCCGACAGCGGTCCATTCGACTTTTGCATGCTTCTGAAAGCTGCACTTGAGCCTGCTTCCCATGCTTCTCTTATATTCTAGTGGCGCCAGAACTCTTTGCTCTGTCAGGCGTTTAGCGATTGCCGCTTGGCTCATTCCTTCAATTTTCCAGCGAAAAATATCCTGAATGACGCCTGCAGCATAGGGGTCGATCTCCAATTTGGTATGGTCATCTTCGGATTTCATATAACCATAGGGGGCAAAGGCGCCGAGATATTCTCCGTTTTTACGCCGAACCTGAAATTGACTCCGAATTTTCATGGAAATATCGCGGCAATAGTTGTCGTTCATCAGGTTTTTTAGCGTGATGCTGAAATCATCTGCGTAATCGCGCGTCACCGTGTCAATGTTGTCGTTGATCGCTATCAAGCGTACGCCGTAAAAAGGAAAAAGACGGTCGATATACTTTCCGGCATTGATGTACTCTCGGCCGAAGCGGGACAAATCCTTCACAACGACGCAATTGACCGTCCCAGCCTTGATGTCATTCATCATAAGCTGGAACGCAGGTCGGTCATAGTTAGTCCCAGTATATCCATCGTCTATACGAACGGATACAATATTTATTTCGGGTTTATCCTGTAAATAATCGAGAATGAGCTGTTTCTGATTGGTAATGCTGTTGCTTTCGTTTTTTCTTCCGTCAGAAGCATCTTCGTCTTCTTTGGAGAGGCGTACATATATAGCGGCGTTATAGTTCGTAAGCTCTGACATAATCTCACTCCTTTGATATACTTGTCAGGTTCACCGACAATTATCTCCGGATGAGTATCAGACTGAATCCTTGTTTATTTTAACATGTCGCAGCTGATAAGTCTACCGGTTTTGCCGAAAACCATAACTTTCCAGACCTCATACTGTTTGCAGCATATCGATCATATTCTGCTGAAACGATGGTCCGTTTTCCTTGTACACAACCTTTATCACAACATCCCCTATCCGAAAACAGTAGGGATTCTGTATTTGGCGCATGAATTCAGCTACTCGCTCCGGAACAGGTTTTGTTTCATCAATCGTAACCTGATTCAGGTCGATCAAGTCGTTTTTATCTATGGAACGGACATCCACGGCTCGAAGCTGTTCCAACCTTTCGTTTATCCTTAAACTATCCACAACAGGAACTCCTTTCCTAAACTCTAACTCCATTTTTGACCAATTGAATAGGTTTTATTCCTTCAAACGATGCAGTCACCCTCCGCCCGTGGCGAACGGGTCCATGGAAGTCTCATCCCCCCGCCTTCATTATGGCCGGGCCGCGAATTACGGAAGTATCATTATTGCCCCTGGCGGATCATCGCGCATACGGTTGCCGACCGTATTTATGTGCTCTTGGCTCTGGCCTGCCAAACCAAATGGATAGCCGCTTGCCACCAGAGGAACGAGAGGGCGCCGCTATACGATTTTCAAGGTTCATTGAAAATGGGGTTGCCTTCATGAAGTAAGAACACTCGAAAAACGCAAAATCTAATGCTCTGAGAAATAATTAAGGCTCCGGCAAAGAACCGGAGCCTTTGTCTAAATTCTGAACTCCGAAATATGCAGAACAATATGCAGCATAATGTATTGCCTACAATCCTCGTCGAGATTACCGGCATAACTGCTCAGCCGGTTAATCAGAGGCATATATAGAGCAAGCAGGGAATCCAACGCTTCCCGATCTTCGCATACAGCAGCTTCCAGAAGCAGTCTAAATTCATTGTCGGTCATTTTTTCGCTCCTTTATAAGGCGCTCTCTTAATCGCTTTATTGCAAGGGAGCGCTGGTTGTATACATGCTGTACAGAGCAGTGGAGTTTTGCTGCAATTTCAGATGGTGCAAGCTCTTCGACAAAAAGCATTTCCAGTATACGTCTGCGCATCAGTGGAAGTTCCCGGAATGCCTCAGCCAAACGCTGTTCCTCAAAATCAAAGCTATCCGGCGTAACACCAGCAGATAATAGCGCCGTATCCACGATTGCAACGTCAGCTTCTTCAAGGGGTACGGTTTGCAATTGCTTTTTTTCAGCACGCAGATAGTTCTTCTGTGCATTTTCTGCAGTTATGACGATCCATCTTGTGAATCGACCACGCAGTTCATCCCTTCCGTCCGTGGGTGACATTTTTTACGCCTCCTTTGGCGCACGCCACCCCGGCAAAAGAGATCAAAACACGCCACGATGGCATGCTATGATCTGTAAGATATGGGGTTAAATCAGGAATTTGAGCGGAATCGCAGCGCATCAACGCATCAAAACCACCTCCTCCCTGTATAAGCGAGGGTTGTCTGCCCATAAAAACACCCACCCGTTGACAGTTTTTATAAACTGTACAAAACGGATGGGTGCTTGGCGGGGCTCAACAGCTCCACCTCTGAAGTCATATTTCTGCGGTGAAAGGACCTGCTTGTTTACAGGCAGAAAAGTCTCAAAATAATCTCAACTACGGTCACAAAAACGGATAAAAGCCGCAGTTCATTTTCTGCATGATGTAAAAAGCGTCTTCACTTCCTGCATATGCTCATCTGTGAGATACGGCTCTGCCTGCCTGAAATAAATCTGTGACAGGGTCTTGCTGCCGGACATAAGCATTGCTTTTATGAGATAGTAATGGACTTCCGACTCATACATATCGATGGACAGCAAATCCATGGATAGTTCCTGTACGCGAAGGTAGTTCTTTTCTCTATAAAGCATAGAGAGATACCGTTTCATGTAGTGCAGAAACTTGTTTTGGTAATACAGCGTTTTGGGCATTAGCCAGTGGTAAAAGTCGTACCGCGGAAGGAGACTTCCGCGGTAAAGTCCAATAATACTCTCATACAGCGCCTGTAAAATCGCCGGGTCGGAAGAATTATCGATCCGTTTGCATGCATCGTCGAAGCGCTCAACATCAGTAAAAATCGTGTAATTAGGGTTTAACGTAAATGTCCCGTGCGACGCCTGAATCAAATCGCGGATCCCTATGCATGCCAGCGTGCTGCGAAGGCGGTATACGACATTCTTAATCGAATTGTACGGATTCTCCATGTCTGTGCTTTCCCATATGACGTCTGTGAGCAGCCGCAGCGGATGTTCTCTTTTGCGGTTTAAGAGCAGAAATGTCAGAAGCACATATCCGGACTCATTTGTAAATGAATCATCTTTCAAAACATCGGTTGAAGAAATGATTTCCAGTTTCCCAAACATATTTGCCTGAATGATTGTTGGTTGTTTTATCCTCGCATAGCGCCGTTCTCTCCACTCCTGCAGCAGTATTTCATTTAGCTCCACAACGATGCAAAGGATAACAAGTCGTAAAAACCCCGGATCTTCCACATTGCGTTTCGGATTATCCACGCCGAGAAAACCGGCATTGAGTCTTTTTTGAAACGGAACCGCCAGAAGCGAATTCACACTCCGTTTCTCCAAGTATCTGTATTCTTCCAGGAATTCAGTTTTAATCTGCTCCAAATCCGTAATAATGATTGGCGTATCGCTCTTTAGTGAGCAAAGCCAGCGCGGAAACATTTCGAACGGCATAAATTGGAGATTGTCAATTTCGGGCGCTATTCCAGGGGCACAGCACTCATATGTATTGACTCCGATACCCAACTCATCGTCCACTTCAATGACATACGCTCTGTCAGCTCCGTAGAACATAAGCGCTCCCTGCAGTGCCAGTTCGATTTTTTCCTTTGGGTTCGTATTGTTGCGCAGTTTGGTTTCCAAATCGCTCAAAATGTGCAAATATTCGCAGCCATTACCGTCTACATTCAGTCTGCAGATTCCTTCCTTTCTATCACCGTTCACCATCGTGCTCACCTCCTATTTGGATGATACTTCCCCAGATAAAACGCAAAGCTGCCCAGCAAGAACCGGACAGCCTTTCGCTCTCGTTGACCGTGCAGATATAGACTGTACGGTGCAGAATATTCATTTGTGTTGACCTAGTGCCTGCTAAGCAGAAATCGCTGCCTCCAGGGAAAGGCATTCACAACTCAATGCTCGTCATGAGCTTTTTCGATGATGTCAACCAACTGCCTCAGCAGATCGCAGGTGAGTATCTTTGTTTTCACAGGGAATTTATCAATACGCTCATAAAGGTCGCGCATGATGACCTGCTCCTTATAGTCATAGGAATCCAACAAAAGCTGATCCACTGTGGTGTGCAGCATGTTTGCCACTGAAACCAGCAGCTCAATGCTGATCCCGCCCTTGCCATTTTCGATTTTGCCGAGGTGGCTGTTCGTGCAATTCAGCCGTTCAGCGAACTCCTCCTGCGTCATTCCAAGGTTCTGACGCATCGCTTTTATGCGTCTTCCAAGAGCTACTTTGTCCACCAGCATCGTCTCCTTCTATATTATTATTTTACAAAAAAGAGGCGTGCTGTTGAAGTTACTATAAATCCATTATCCACCTTAATAATGCGTATTTACGCCTTGAAGTGGTTTTGTATTCATCAAAACAACAGAAAAGTAGATTCACAGTTTTGTAAGTTCTTAAAAGTCAACCATCAAACAACTCCAGATTACTGATCATTGCCGCAATGTCCACGTTCAAATCTTCCTGCATTTGTATAGATGGTGTTTCAACGCCTCCGGCAAGCAACTGACCGTTTGCGATTCGCTCGTCAATAATGGATCGAATCATTTGCTCAAGCGCCTCACGCCTTATCCCGCCGTCAATTTTAACACTTACCGGCGCAGGTTCAGCAAGCTCGGGATGTGCAGCAATATATGCATTCAGTGCGGCTATGACAACTGCGCTTTTTCGGTTTCCAAGACGCTCTAAAAGCTCTCCTGCCTGCACCTGTTCTCGCGTTTCCGAACCGAACTGCAGCGAAAAACGGTATTTCCCATCCCGCTTCACAACGGAACCCTCATTATTGTACCGCGTGCATGGCCATCTGTCCTCGCGCAAGCATCTCATAACCGATCGCGTTTGCCTTTGGATCCTCGATGAAGGTAGCCTTCGCCACAAGCGGGGTATGCTCAATCAACGGTCTGAACAGGACGCTTCCGCCTCCAATAAAGATGGCGGGATTGGTACGCAAATCCACCTGAAGCTCACGCAGCTTGCCCAAAATATCTTTTGCGTGCAGCTGAGCCGCATCACGAATCGCCTTTTTTACCTCCTCTGGCAGTATCGTTTCCTGCCCCTGCAGCACTGCACAGATATGCTCGTCTTCAATGCGCATGTCGTGCTGCGCGCTGATTTTGCCAATGATATCATTGTTCATGGTGATGACTCCGCTCTCCAAACTGCGGCAGAATTGCAAATCCGGCTTTCCGTTGCGAAGGAGAAGCACATCGGTAGTATATCCGCCGATATCCACGATAAACATCCGCAGCGTTTTCAATAGCTGTCCGCTTTGAGGAACAACAGCGGCATACGCCTGCGGATACACAAAGACATTTCGGATCACAATGCTCATAGGACGGTTGTTGTAAGCAAAATTCACTGTTCCAAACCGCCTGAAATACTGCGCGAAGCGTTCTCTCAGCATCCCGTAGTGTTCCGGCGGCAAGCCAACCGCAAGGTCGATCTGCTCAAACGCCGTATTGGCACCGGCAGCGGAAAGCTCCTTGGCAATGGCAAAGAGCGACAGGATAAAGTATCGATCATCTCTGGTCTTGTCTCTCATATAGGGCAAGCGCTGCCCGGTGAGCGACCAGTATTTCCCGTTGTACTCCAAAACCTCCTCTGCCATAGGCGGTTTTACGGTGTGTTCTGTCAGCCCGGAAATGAAGGAGAAATGCGGGGTTTTAATGGCATAATTTCCATGATCAATGGCGATCAACATAAGAGTACCTCCCATTTTGGTTTATCTAATTACACGGTTTAGCATGCGTATTTACAGCAGAAATACGCATTGAGCCAATAAATACGCGCGAAAAGAAGGATCAGGATTCCGATTCTCTACGAGAGAGGGGCCCTGTTTCCTCCTTGAAAGAACGTGGTTCGACACAATTATATTATTTCTCTTATAAAAGAAACTATTGATGTTTCCCACGGCTTGTGCTATGATAAAAGAAAACTTCGGAGGTGACCTGCCATGATCGTGCGTGAACGATATATGCGGCTGATCCGTGATTTTATGGATAAGCCTGTGATTAAAATCATAACAGGAATGCGGCGGAGCGGCAAAAGCGCCCTCTTGGAGCTTACGCGTCAGGAACTGTCTCTTATACACATCTGACGCTGCCGACGAAGAGGATAG
>ENA-OZDC01000665-OZDC01000665.1-human-gut-metagenome-genome-assembly--contig:-NODE-665-length-16860-cov-6.180542_pt1 | contig 16860 bp, 9 predicted proteins | sample MGYA00244082_ERZ653570 | MGnify/ENA primary metagenome ERZ653570 (study PRJEB26926, sample SAMN06164919) | human gut metagenome | biome: ENVO:00009003; feature: ENVO:2100002; material: ENVO:00002003... | reverse complement strand
ACGTGTCAGCGAAAAAACGTAAATGCGGCGTAAACGCCGCAAAAATAAAACTTGGATTTTATCGACAGACTGAAACAGGCGAAAGCCTGTTTTTTTGCATTTAAGGCGCTTATTATTCATAGTATTTTATATAGGGTGTGATATGATGGAGATTATAAAATACGGCGCGATAATTTTGCTTTCGGCAGGAGCTTTGGCGGTGCTTGTGTGCGCGCTTAGAACCGGTAAGCCCTTCAAAACTCTTTTGCTTAATTTTTTGCTTTCTGCCGCCGCCGTTGCGGTAATAGATCTGACTTCAAAATTCACGGGCGTTCATATACCCGTAAACCAGTGGACGGTTTCGGGACTGGCGGCGTTCGGTATACCGGCCGTTTGCGGTTATCTGTTACTGCCTTTTATGTTTAAGTAAGTAGACATTTTGTTTTTATTATGTTAAAATAGACCTAAGGAAGTGAAAGTCTTGCTTAAGTTTATTTTCGGTTTGCCGGCTTCGGGCAAAACCTACACCGTTTTGGATAAAATTAAAAAATGCGCCGAAAGCGGAAAACAGGCGGTGCTTTTGGTGCCGGAGCAGTTTTCGTTTGAAAGCGAGCGCGCCGTGCTTAAGGGGCTCGGCGATCAGCTTTCGCAAAGCGTTGCGGTTATGAGCTTTTCGCGCCTGTGCGACGAGGTGGGCAGAAATACGGGCGGTATAGCGGCGGGAACTCTTACCGACGCTCAAAAGGTTGTTTTTATGAACCGCGCGCTTTTATCGGTAAAGGAATCGCTTACGCTGTGGCAAAGATATTGCGGCATTGTAAGCTTTGCCAAAACTATGCTTGATACGGTGGGAGAGTTTAAAATAAACTCTGTTACCGCAGACGATCTGCGCCTTGCCGCCGCCGGTTTAAACAGCGAAAAGCTAAAGCACAAGCTTAACGACGCCGCAATTATATACGAGGCCTACGATATGCTTGTGGGTGAAAAATACATTGACCCTGCCGATGAGCTTACAAGGCTTTACACAAAGCTTTCCGATTATAAATATTTTGAAAACAAGGCGGTGTTTATAGATTCGTTTAAGGGCTTTACGGGACAGCAGTTTAAAATAATAGACCGTATTTTAGCCCAAACGGACGAGGTAACCGTAAGCCTTACTAACGATCCGCGCCTGAACGCCGAGTTTAACGTTTTTACAAATATACGCGCGGCGGCTGAGAAAATAAGGCGCATTGCCGCGCGCCACGCGGTAAAAGAGGACGAGCCGCTGTGCCTTTTTGAAAGCAGATACAATTCGCCCGAAATTTCGGCGCTTGAAAGGCTGATGGCGAGCTGTGAATTTGAAAGACCGCAAAAATGCGATGGTATAACCGTTTGCGCCGCGGCAACAGCGGCAGACGAAGCGGAATTTGCGGTAAGAACAATAAGACGGCTTGTAAGGGAAGACGGTATGCGTTACCGCGATTTTGTAATTATATCGCGCGACAGCGATAAATACGACGCCGCCGTAACCGCCGCCTGCCTGCAAAACGGCGTGCCCTGCTTTGCGGACAGGCGCGTGCCGCTTTCCGCCTTTCCGTTGGCGGCGGCTGTAGGCGCGGCGGCAGACTGCGCGCAAAGCACCTCTTCGGAAGCGATTTTAAGGTTTAACAAAACGGGGCTCGGTACATTGGCGACAGATGAGATTTCCGCTCTTGAAAATTATACAACGCTTTGGGGTATAGGCGGAGATATGTGGGATATCGAGTGGACTATGGACCCGCGCGGCTTTGTGGCGGACGAAAATAAGGATATAGACAAAAAAACGCTTGCAAAAATAAACGGGTTGCGCAAAAAAGCGTGGGAGCCTATTAAAGACTTTAAGGAAAAATTCAACGGCACCGCTGCAGATATGGTAAGGGCGGCAGTGGAGCTTACCGAGCGCTGCGGCGCGGCGGACAAGCTGGCGGCATTGGCAGAGCGCTTTAAAAACAGCGGAAACGAATGGTCTGGCGACGTTTTAAAGCAAAGCTACGATAAATATATGCGCCTGCTTGACAGCCTTGCTCTTTGCTTTGGCGAAAAGCGCCTTAAAAAAAGCGAATTTTGCGAGGCGCTGCGGCTTGCGGTATCGTTTGACAGCGTGGGTGTTATTCCCCGCACGCTGGACGAGGTAACCTTCGGCTCGGCGGACAGAATACGCCCCTCGCGCCCAAAGGCGGCGTTTATTTTGGGTGCAAACCAAGGCGTTTTCCCGAAAAACGTTACGGCGGCGGGTATTTTCTCGTCGGACGAGCGCCGCAGACTTATAGAAAGCGGAATTGAAATACCCGACGGCTCGGTAGCCGCAATGATCGACGAGGATTATCTTGTTTATTGCAATTTGTGCTGTCCGTCGGACAGGCTGTATATTTCCTATGCCTTAAACAGCCTGACGGGCGAAAATTACGAGCCGTCAGCGTTTGTAAGCGAAATAGCCGAAAATATAGGCTGCAATACCGTAACCGAGCCGGAAGACGGTATTATCGGCGACGCTCTGCCCGAAACCGAGGAAAGCGCGTATTCGCTTTATTGCCGAAGGCGCGGCTTTTCGGGCGGCAGGGAGCTTAAGGCGGCGCTTGAAAACAGCGGCGAAAGGGAAAAGCTTGCTTATCTTGAAAATAAGCTTTCGGGTGCGCCGTTCAGTATAACTGAGGATACCGCGAAAGAGCTTTACGGAACCGAGATTAAGCTTTCCGCCTCAAAATTCGATACGTTTAAAAAATGCCGTTTTTATTATTTCTGCAAATACGGCATAAGGGCGAAAAAGCTACAGCCTGCCGAGTTTGATGTGCTTCAGCGCGGTACGGTAGTGCATTATGTGCTTGAAAAAATTGTCGGAAAATACAAAAAGGCAATAGCAAATATGCCAAAAGCCTACCTTGACGGACTTGTTGATAAATACATAAACGAATACCTTGACAGCGTGGCGGGCTACCGCGCGGTGGAGACCGAAAGGGCAAAATTTTTGGTTTCGCGTATTTCGCGTTCGCTTAAAGAGGTTGTGTATCAGCTGGCGTGCGAGTTCGGGCAAAGCGATTTCGAGCCTGTTTCCTGCGAGCTTAAAATAGGCGAGGGCGGCGAGCTGCCCGAACTTATATTCCCGTATGACGGCGGCAGCATAAGGCTCAGCGGCAGTATAGACCGTGTGGATAATTATAACGGATATGTAAGGGTTATAGATTACAAAACGGGTTCGCGCAAATTTAAGCTGCCCGATATACTTTTCGGGCTTAACCTGCAAATGCTTATATATCTTTACGCCGTAATAAGGGGCGGCGGACTTGGGGACGAAAAGGCGGCAGGGATACTTTATATGCCATCTAAACGCGATATTAACGAAAGCGGAATGGCTATGAACGGCTATATAAGAAAGGAAACCGACATAGTTTCGGCTATGGACAAGGGCTTAAACGGCGAGTTTGTGCCAAAGCTTAAGCTTAATAAAGACGGAAGCGTAAGCAAGACCTGCACATCATTTGCCTCCGCCGAGGATTTTTCGCTTATTTTTGATTATATTGAAAAGCTTATGAAAGGCACGGGTAAGGAAATGGTAAGCGGCGATATTGCGGCGGTTCCGCTTGACGGGCGGGATTCGCCCGCCTGCAAATACTGCGATTACGCCGCCGTGTGCGGCAGGGAAAACGCGCCCGTAAAACGCGTGCCCGACCTTAAAAACGAAGAGGTTTTAAAGCTTATGGGGGAGGAGACCGCAAATGGCATTTAAGGCGACAAGGGAACAGCAGGCGGCAATAGATACCGCAGGCAACGTGCTGGTTTCCGCCGCGGCGGGTTCGGGCAAAACCGCAGTGCTTACGGAAAGGGTTATTAAAAAGCTAACCGATAAAGTATCCCCCGTAAGCGCAGACAGGCTTTTAATAGTTACATTTACAAACGCCGCCGCCGCCGAAATGCGTTCAAGAATAGAAAGGCGGCTTGACGAGGAGTGCAGAAAGCACCCCGATGATATCGGGCTTATGCGCCAAAGGCGGCTGTTAAGCAACGCTAAGATATGCACCATAGATTCGTTTTGCATAGATCTTGTGCGCGAAAATTTTGAAAAGGCAGGCGTTTCGCCCGATTTTAAAATGAGCGACGGATATTCGCTCTTGCCCGTTAACGAATCGGTTTTAAGCGATATTTTAAATAGGTATTACGAAGAGGGCAACCCCGATTTCTTTATGCTGCTTGATACGGTGGGCGCCGAATACGACGACGGCGATTTTTCGGATTTTGTGCTTGATATATACGAATACAGCCGTCAGCTGCCGTACCCCGAAAAGTGGTTCTGCGAATTAAAGAGGGACTATGTAAACGGCTTTACGCCCGAAAACCGCTGGTATGCCATGGGCATTAAAAAAGCGCTTTCGGTTTCGGGAGCGCAAAAGGATATTATTGCAAAGACCGCCGAACTGCTTTTTTCGGACGAAAAGGCGGCGGGGGCGTATCTTGAAAGCTTCCGTTTGGCGGCGGATAAGGCGGAGCAGCTTTACAACGCTGCAAAAACAGGGGACTGGGATAAGGTTTATGCCGCAGTGGACTCCGGCTTTTTGCCGAGCCTTCCGAAAGCGAACGGACTTTCCGGTTCGTTTGCGGCAAAGACCGCAAAATACGCATGGAAGTATATCGGAAAGGACAGGGACTCGCTTTTAAAAATATTTTACGGCGATACCGCGTTTATAAACAGTCAGCTTAAGGAGCTCAGCGCGCCTGTGTGCCTGCTTTCCGAGATATTGACCGAATTTGATAAACGCCTTTTTGAAAAGTACCTTGAAAACGGCACCTTTACCTTTCACAATACCGAGCATTTGGCATTAAAGCTTTTAAGCGGCGAAGGCGCTTACGAGCTTTCGCAAAGGTACGACGAGGTTATGGTGGACGAATATCAGGATACCAACGATCTGCAGGATACCCTGTTTAACATACTGTCCGGCGGCGGCGAGCGGCTTTTCGCCGTGGGAGACGTTAAGCAGAGCATTTACGGCTTCAGGGGGGCTAATCCCGACAATTTCCTTATTAAAAAAAATAACGCAGTACTCTACGATAAAGCCGCCGAAAACGAACCCAAAAAAATAATTTTGGGCGCTAATTTCCGCTGCAAGCCCGAAGTGTGCGATTACATAAATTTCTTTTTCGGCAATATGATGACAGAAAATTCCGGCAGTATTGCTTACGGTAAAGAGGAAAGGCTTATTCCCGCCGCAGTATATCCGAAAGCCGACGGCGCGCCCGTTGAGCTTGATATAATCAACTGCAAGGGAACGTCTGAAGAGCGCTTAAAGGCCGAGGCGCAGGGCATAGCCGATTATATAATTAAAACCGTTAACGGCGGCGCTGTTATAAGAGAAAGCGAAAGCACCTTAAGAAAAGCGCGTTTTTCCGATTTTACGGTGCTTTTACGCAACACCAAAACAAAAGCGGCGCTTATTGCAAAGACGCTGCGCGAAAACGGCGTTCCTGCCGATTACAGCGCGGACGGATTTGCCGAAACACGCGAAATATCCGTGTTTTTGGCGCTGTTAAGAGTTATAGATAACCCCGATTCGGATATAGAGCTGTTAACGGTGCTTATGTCGCCGATATTCGGCTTTACCGCCGAGGAAACGGCTGAAATAAGAATAAAGCGCAGAACGGGAAGCCTTTATTCAGCGCTTGTTTTTTCTGCCGAAAACGGCGGCGAAAAGGAAAAAGATTTCTTAAAGCGGCTTGAAGAATACCGAATTTTAAGCGTTACCCTGCCGCTTAACAGATTTATTTCGGAGCTTTATTACAAAACGGATTATTTAAACACCGTTTCGGCTTATAAAGAGGGCGGGCGCAGGCGCAATAACCTGCTGCTTCTGTTAAGCTATGCCAAGCAGTATGAAGAGGATAACGGCGGCACCGTCGGCGGCTTTATAAAATATGTATTAAAGCAGTCGCAAAACGGTATGCGCTCCGCCGCGGTAACATCGGGCAGCGACAGCGTAAAAATTATGAGCATACACGCCTCAAAGGGGCTTCAGTTCCCCGTGTGCATTTTAGCCGATACCGCAGCCGCGTTTAACGACGCGGACGCGCGCTCAAAAACCGTATATTCCGCGGCGCTCGGCGTGGGCTTCAGCTATTTTGACGAAAACGAAAAGCAAAAGCGCACAACGGTTTCCAGAGAAATTATATTAGACGATATACGCCGCCGCTCGGCAGAGGAGGAACTGCGGCTTTTATACGTTGCAATGACACGAACGCAGGACAGGCTTTTATTTACCGCCGCGTTTAACGACGCAGAGAAAGCCGTAAACGAATTAACCCCCGCGCTTTTGCTTTCGGACGGCAGGGCGGATATGCTTACAAACCGCGAGCGTTCGTATGCAAAGTGGCTTATATTGACCGCTCTTTTACATAAAGACGGCGCCGCGCTGCGCGACGGAGCGGCAGGCATAATACCGTATGACGATATAAGCCGTATAGATATTAAAATTTCGGAATATGAACGGGAAACGGAAGCCGATACGCCGAAGGAAGAGGAATACGAAGAAAACGCCGCTGTTATAAAAGAGCTTGAAAAGCGGTTCTCTTTTAAATATCCTTATGCTCCTCTGCTTACAATAGAGGCTAAAAGCTCGGTTTCGGCGCTTGCAAATAAGGCGGAAAGCGATAAATACGCCTTTTCGGCAAGACCTTCGTTTATGAGCGAGGGCGGAATAACCGCCACCGAGCGCGGAACGGCTATGCACAAAATAATTGAATTTATCGATTTTGACAAAGCCGATGATATTGAAAGCGAGATCGAGCGGCTTTATGAATGGCAGTATATTTCGGAGCGCGAGGCAAAAGCGGTTTCAAGAAAGGCGCTTAAAGCGTTTTTTGAAAGCGATATATTCGCCCGTATAAAGAAAGCAAAAACGGTTAAAAGAGAAATGCGCTTTTTAACCGAGCTGCCCGCAAAGCGCATAGACCCGTCGCTTGACGACAGCTTTAACAGCGAAAGCATTATGGTGCAGGGAGCGGTGGATCTGTGCTTTGAGGAAGACGACGGCTTAGCGGTGCTTGATTTTAAGACCGACAGAACCGAAAACCCCGACGATTTGAAAATTGCTTACGGCGAGCAGCTTGCAATATACGCCGCCGCCTGCGAAAAAATATTTTTAAAACCCGTAAAGCAAAAAATAATATATTCATTCGCACTGTCCGCCGCTGTTGAGCTTGAATAGGTGCTTTAAAGCCTTTGGGTAATCTGTCTTCTTTCAAGGGGATTACGGATTCTTTCACGCTTCGCGTTCAGAATGACAAACCGTTTGGTAATTTTCAAATACATAAGGCGTACAGTATACTTTAGCTTGCCTGTCATTGCGGTGCGGGTGTCCGGTGGACACCTCTGCGAAGCAGAAGCACCGACCGAGCCGGCAGGCGAGACCGCTGTAAGGTGCGTGGCAATCCGTTTTCCATCTCCCTCGTCATTGCGAAGCCGTGTAAACGGCTGCGGCAATCCGTTCTCTCTTAAGGGATATACGGATTCTTTCACGCTTCGCGTTCAGAATGACAAACCGTTTGGTAATTTGCAAACACATAAGGCGTGCGGAATGACGGCAAAAATCAAATATCCGGTCTGCAATACGCAGACCGGATATTTTTAAAGCTATATATCTTAATATATGGGGAAATGCGAGCAAAGCTCTGAAACCTCTGCCGCAATGCGTTCCTTGCTGTTATCAAAATCGTTTACGGCGTCGCTTATCCATTTGGCTATTTTAAGCATTTCGGGTTCTTTAAAGCCGCGGGTGGTTACAGCAGGTGTTCCGAGCCTTACGCCGCTTGTGATAAACGGGCTTTGCGGATCGTTCGGAACGGTGTTTTTATTGGCGGTAATGTGTACCTCGTCAAGCCTTTTTTCAAGCTCCTTACCGGTAATGCCGTTTTTAATAAGCTTTAAAAGCATAAGGTGGTTATCCGTGCCGCCCGAAACTATATCGAGTCCCTCGTTTATAAGAGCGCCGCAAAGGGTTTTTGCGTTTTTAACTATCTGCGTTTGGTATTCTTTGAATTCGGGCGTCATAGCCTCGCCTAAGGCTACTGCCTTGGCGGCGATTATGTGCATAAGCGGACCTCCCTGAGTTCCGGGGAAGACGGCTTTATCGATCTGCTTTGCAAATTCTTCACGGCAGAGTATCATACCGCCGCGCGGTCCCCTTAAGGTTTTGTGGGTTGTGGTAGTAACAACGTCTGCAAAGGGAACGGGCGAGGGGTGAAGCCCCGCCGCAACAAGACCTGCGATATGCGCCATATCCACCATCAGGTAAGCGCCGACTTCGTCCGCAATTTCGCGGCAGCGCTTAAAATCAATTATTCTTGAATAGGCGCTTGCGCCGGCGATTATCATTTTCGGCTTGCATTCAAGCGCTGTCCTTCTCATCTCGTCGTAGTCTATCGTTTCGGTTTCGCTGTTAACGCCGTAAGGCACAACGTTAAAGTATTTGCCCGAAATATTAACCGGCGAGCCGTGCGATAAATGGCCGCCCTGCTGTAAATTCATACCCATAACCGTGTCGCCGGGGTTTAACAGCGCAAAAAACACCGCAAGGTTTGCACTGGCGCCGCAGTGCGGCTGAACGTTTGCGTGCTCAGCCCCGAACAGCTTTTTGGCGCGTTCGCGCGCTATGTTTTCCACAACGTCCACATATTCGCAGCCGCCGTAATAGCGCTTTCCGGGATACCCTTCGGCGTATTTGTTTGTAAGCACGCCGCCAGCGGCAAGCAATACCGCCTTTGAAACTATGTTTTCCGATGCTATAAGCTCTATATTGTGCTGCTGACGTTCAAGCTCGGAATGGCACGCCGCCGCTACCTCGGCGTCGTAATTTTTAAGCTCTTCAAAAAAATTCATAATCGCTGCTCCTTAATTTAAACGTTTAAAACCGCCCTTACAGGCGCGGTATAATGCCTTGAAAGTATTGGCTTTATAACCTCTTCAACAAATTCCTCCGTTTGCGAGGCGCTTCTGCCTGTATATTTTGCGGGGTCTAATTCTTTAATTATTTCTTCGCGTGTAAGGGGTATGCGGCTGTCCTCGGCAATTTTTTCTATAAGGTTATTGCTTTCGCCGTTAAGTTTTACCCTTGCCGCCGCCTCGTGCGAATATACGCGTATTATTTCGTGCAGCTCCTGCCTGTCGCCCCCGCGTTTAACCGATTCCATCATAATATTTTCGGTTGCCATAAACGGCAGCTTTTCCATAACGCGGCGTTTAATTACATTTTCATATACCACAAGGCCTGAGGTTACGTTTATGTATATATTAAGTATGGCGTCTGCCGCCAAAAATGCTTCGGCTACCGATATACGCTTGTTTGCGCTGTCGTCAAGCGTGCGCTCAAACCACTGGGTGCCTGCCGTCATAGCGGGGTTTACCGCGTCCGCTATAATGTACCTTGCAAGCGAGGAAATACGCTCGCACCGCATAGGATTGCGTTTATACGGCATTGCCGATGAGCCTATCTGCTTTTTCTCGAACGGTTCCTCCATTTCCTCAAAGGATTGCAGCAGCCTTAAATCGTTTGAAAATTTGTATGCGCTTTGTGCAAAGCCCGATAAAACCGAAAGGAAGTACGAATCGGTCTTTCTTGAATACGTCTGCCCCGAAACGGGAACGCAGGCGTCAAAGCCCATATCCTTGGCTATAAGCGCTTCAAGCCGTTTAACCTTTTCCTCATCGCCCGAAAAAAGCTCCATAAAGCTTGCCTGCGTGCCTGTGGTTCCCTTTGAGCCTAAAAGCTTAAGGTTTGCCAGCTGATAGTCGAGATTATCCATATCCTGCGATAATTCATACATCCAAAGCGTTGCCCGCTTGCCGACAGTTGTAAGCTGAGCCGGCTGCAAATGGGTATATGCAAGGCAGGGCAGAGATTTATACTTAATTGCAAATTCCGAAAGATTTTTAAGCACCTGCGCCGCCTTTTTCTGAATAATAAAAGAAGCCTCGCGAAGAATTACAATATCGGTATTATCGCCCACATAACAGCTTGTGGCGCCTAAATGTATAATAGGCTCTGCCTTTGGGCACTGCACGCCGTAAGCGTAAACGTGGGACATAACGTCGTGGCGAACCTCTTTTTCGCGCGCCTCGGCAACATCATAGTTAATATCGTTTTTATGCGCTTCCATTTCGGATATCTGCTCGTCTGTAATGTTAAGGCCTAATTCCTTTTCGGCCTTTGCAAGCGCTATCCAAAGCCTGCGCCAGGTGCGGAATTTGAAATTCTGCGAAAAAACGTGTTGCATTTCCTCCGAAGCATACCGTGTGGAAAACGGGGAAATATAGCTGTCTTTATTATCGGGCATATTGTAATCTCCTTGATTTTAATACTAAAAAATTATAGCAAAATATCGCGGCTTTGTCAATCGCGGAATAAGCCGAAATTTTCCCTTAAATATCCATTGACATTTTTTTTTGCGAATGTTATAATATTACCGTTAAAGGCAATGATCAAGAGAAGTAACGCTGCTTAAAGGCATAAAGAGAGCCGTAGTCGGTGGAAATTCGGCGGTCCCGCAGCGCGAATAACACTTGGGAGCCGCAAGCCGAACGTTTTTAATCAGTAGGTAAGCCGTATATGATGCGTTAAATCATACCCGTTCACGGTTTTAAGGTGACCTTTATGGTAAGTTAGGTGGCACCGCGGATAGCGTCTATTCGTCCTAATGTTTTAAGGACTTGTAGACGCATTTTTATTTTTACAAATAAAGGAGCAAACCAATATGAAACACACCGATATTGTTGAGATTTTTGAAAACAAGGCTTTAATCGGCACCGAGACGGCGGTATGCGGCTGGGTCCGCACATCAAGAGAGTCAAAAAATATGGCGTTTATAGAGCTTAACGACGGCACAAGCCTAAAGCATTTGCAGATCGTTATCGATAAGTCGGAGCTCGGCGACGTTTCGGATTTTATGAAGCTCGGCACCTCGCTTAAGGTGACGGGTACCGTAGTTAAATCCGCCGTGGCGGAGGACTCGGTTGAAATTAACGCAAAGGAAATAACGGTTTTGGGCGAATGCCCTGCCGATTATCCGCTTCAGAAAAAGCGCCACACGCTTGAATATCTGCGTACAATACCGCATTTAAGGGTAAGAACGAATACGTTTAACGCCGTGTTCAGGGTGCGTTCGGTGGTTTCTGCCTCTATACACGAATTTTTCCAGAGCCGCCGCTTTGTATATGTGCATACGCCCCTTATAACCGCTTCCGACTGCGAGGGTGCGGGCGAAATGTTCAAGGTTACAACAATAGGGTACAGCAACGAATACAAATCGGAAGAAGAGTATTACGCAAACGACTTTTTCGGCAAAAAGGCGGCGCTTAGCGTTTCGGGCCAGCTTGAGGGCGAGGTTGCGGCAATGGCACTTGGTAAAATATATACCTTCGGTCCTTCCTTCCGTGCGGAAAAAAGCAACACGCCGCGCCATGTGGCGGAGTTTTGGCACGTTGAGCCTGAGGTGGCGTTTGCAGAGCTACCCGATATTATAGAGCTTGCCGAGGCACTTATAAAGCACATAATAAACGCCGTTTTGGAAAAATGCCCCGAAGAGCTTAAATTCTTTGACAGGCATTTTGAAAACGGGCTTATTGAAAAGCTTGAAACCGTTGCAGGGCATAATTTTGCCGTTATGACGTATACCGAGGCGATAGAAAGGCTTAAGGGTTCGGGCAAGGATTTTAAATACCCCGTAGAGTGGGGCTGCGACCTTATGACAGAGCATGAGCGCTATATTTCAGAGGAAATATGCAAAAAGCCCGTCTTCCTTACCGATTATCCGAAAGAGATAAAGTCGTTTTATATGAAACAGAATCCGGACGGCAAAACCGTTGCCGCAACCGATCTTTTGGTGCCGGGCGTAGGCGAGATCATAGGCTGCAGCGAGCGTGAGGCGGATCTTGACAAGCTGCTTGAGGCAATGAAATCGCGTAATATGTCGCTTGACGAATACGAGCATTATATAGCCCTGCGCCGTTTCGGCTCGGTTCCGCACAGCGGCTTCGGGCTCGGTCTTGAACGCATTATAATGTATGTTACCGGCGTGCAGAATATAAGAGACGTTATTCTTTATCCGCGTACGGTAGGCAGCATTTCTTGAGTGTTATATTATGCAGGCGGGATTTCGCGCTTAAATAACGGGTTCGGGCTATTCCCGCTTGCCTGAAAGGTAGAAATTTATGTATACAGCAAAGCTAAACGAATTTGATACGCAAAACGCAATAGCCCTTGTTAAGGAAAAGTTTTCTCACGAGCTATGCAAAAGGCTTACGCTTTCACGCGTTTCGGCACCGCTTTTTGTTAAAAAGGGGAGCGGCCTTAACGACGACTTAAACGGTGTTGAACGCCCCGTTTCTTTCGATATTAAGGAAACGGGGGAAACCGCCGAGGTTGTTCACAGCCTTGCAAAGTGGAAAAGAATGGCGCTTATGCGCTACAATTTTCCCGTTCATACCGGACTTTACACCGATATGAATGCGATACGCCGCGATGAGGAATGCGATAACATTCACTCGATATATGTTGACCAGTGGGACTGGGAAAAGGTTATAACCGGAAGGGACAGAAACGAAGAATATTTAAAAAGCACGGTTTGCGATATTTATGCCGCAATACTTGAAACCGCGCGCGAGGTAAAGATAAAATATCCCGTAATTGATATATGTTTGCCCGAAAAAATAGAGTTTGTTTCTACATACGAGCTTGAAGAAAGGTATCCCGATCTTACGCCTAAGCAGCGTGAAAACGCCGCCGCAAGGGAATACGGCGCGGTATTTGTTATGCAGATAGGCGGAAGGCTCAAAAACGGCGAAAAGCACGACGGCAGGGCGCCCGATTATGACGACTGGCGGCTTAACGGCGATATTTTGGTGTATAACCGAGTGCTTGAGAGCGCTTTTGAAATTTCTTCTATGGGAATAAGGGTAGACAGGAAAAGCCTGCTTTCCCAGTTAAAGGCTGAAAACGCCGAAGACAGGCTTAATTTTGAATTTCACAGGCTTTTGGCAAACGGCACGCTTCCGCTTACAATCGGCGGCGGAATAGGTCAGTCAAGGCTTTGTATGCTGCTTCTGCAAAAGGCGCATATAGGCGAGGTTCAGGTGTCTATTTGGCCCGAACGCGAGGCCGATAGGTGCAAAAAAGCCGGTATCAGGCTGCTTTAAAAAAAGAGGAGGGGAGAGTACTTTTATATATGAAAAACAGATATATAATTTTCTTTGGTTCTGTGTTGTTCGATATGCTTGCGGCGGTTGTTTCGTTTTTTCTGGCGCTTGCTATCGGCGGTATAGCTTATTACGATTGCGGCAGGCAGCTTTTTTACTTTACAATTCCCGTTTGGGCGGGGCTTTTGGTGCTGTCGTTTTATTTCTTTAGAATTTACAGTATATTATGGCGTTTTTCAAGCTTTTCGGAGCTGCTGCGAATTTTTGTTGCAACCGCCGTTGCGAGCGCGGCGGCGTTTATTTCGCAAATGGCGGTGTTCAACCGTTCTTACGATCTTGACGTAAATTTGGTCACCTTTTTTTTCACTTGCGCTTTAACGGTTATTTTCCGCCTTTGTATGAAAAGCATAATTATAAGGTATAACGAAAAAACAAGCAATAAACAGGAAATACCGTCAGAGCTTAACGGCAATATAATGATAATCGGCGGCGGCTCCGCCGGCTCAATGATAATAAACGAGCTTTCAAAAAACTCGCCTGTTCCCAACAGCAGAATAAAGTGCGTTATAGACGACGACCCCGCTAAAAAGGGTACTTACATATCGGGTATTCATATTGTGGGCGGCAGGGATATGATTATCGAGGCGGCTGAGAAATACCGTGTTGATACAATACTTTTTGCAATACCGAGCTGCAATAATACGCAAAAGTTTGAAATACTTACTATTTGCCAGCAAACGGGCTGTACGCTTAAAATAATACCGTCGATCTATCAGATGATAGATCCGAGACCGAGCGGTCTTTCCTCGAAAATACGCAAGGTTGAAATAGAAGACCTTTTAGGCCGCGAGCCTATCAAGCTTGATGTTAACCGCATAATAAATTATGTTGCGGGGAAAACGGTTCTTGTTACGGGCGGCGGCGGAACCATAGGCAGCGAGCTGTGCCGCCAAATTGCAGAGCATTCGCCCAAAAAGCTTGTTATTTTTGATATTTACGAAAATAATGCTTACGATATTCAAAACGAGCTTAAACGCACCCACCCTGAGCTTGATATGATAGCGCTTATCGGCTCTGTGCGCGACAGCAAGCGTATGGATTCGGTCTTTAAAAAATACCGCCCGGATATAGTGTATCATGCGGCGGCGCATAAGCATGTTCCGCTTATGGAGGACAGCCCCAACGAATCCATTAAAAACAATGTGTTCGGAACGCTTAAAACCGTGCAGTGCGCCGATAAATACGGCGTGGAAAAATTTGTGCTTATATCAACCGATAAAGCGGTTAACCCTACAAATATAATGGGTGCCAGCAAGCGCATATGCGAAATGATAGTGCAATCGTATAACCAGTGGTCGAAAACAGAGTTTGTTGCGGTGCGCTTCGGCAATGTTTTAGGCTCTAACGGAAGCGTTATTCCGCTGTTTAAAAAGCAGATCGCGGCAGGCGGTCCCGTTACGGTAACAGACCCCAATATAATACGGTACTTTATGACCATACCCGAAGCGGTCACGCTGGTTTTGCAGGCGGGTGCCTCGGCAAAGGGCGGCGTGATATTTGTGCTTGATATGGGCAAGCCTGTTAAAATATTAACTCTTGCCGAAAATCTTATTAAGCTTTCGGGCTTTACGCCTTATAAGGATATAAAAATTGAGTTTATAGGTCTTCGTCCCGGAGAAAAGCTGTATGAAGAAATGCTTATGGCAGAAGAGGGCTTAAAGGATACCGAAAACAGCCTTATACATATAGGAAAGCCGATAGAGTTTAACGAAGAAGAATTTTTCGGCATACTTGAAAAAATGAAAAAGGTTATGTATAACGACGAGACTGATATACGAAGCTATGTAAAGCAGATAGTTCCTACGTATAATTACACCCTAAAATAAGCTTGATTTCGGGTGCAGGGCAAAAAATCCGTATTTTCCTTAAAAGGGGAAAAACGGATTGCCGCGCACCTAACGGCGGTCTCGCCTGCCGACTCGGTCGGTGCTTCTGCTTCGCAGAGGTGTCCACCGGACACCCGCACCGCAATGACAGCCTTTTTATACGCACAAAACCGTGGTTGCAATAATGCAGCCACGGTTTTGTTATTCGTTCCAATATTTTTTATCAAGCGTTCTAAAGGATATTGCCGCAAAAATATGCTCTTTTTTTATAATTTCACTGCCTTCAAGGTCGGCAACGGTTCTTGCAACCTTTAAAAGGCGGTCGTATGTGCGGGCCGACATACCGAGCCTGTCAAACGAAATACGCAAATACCTTTGAGCATTTTCGTCCATAACGCAGTATTTTTTAAGCATAGACGAGGTAAGCCTTGCGTTGCAGGTAACGCCCGTGCCCTTATACCGTTCGGTTTGAAGCCTTCTTGCACGGTTAACGCGTTCTTTTATCTTAGCAGACGGCTCCCCGTCGGACACGGCGCTTAATTCGCTGTAATTTACGGGCGGCACCTCAACATGCAGGTCGATCCTGTCAAGCATAGGACCGGAAATGCGGTTTAAATACTTTCTCACCGCATTATTTGTGCATATACATTCACGCGTGGGGTGACCGAAAAATCCGCAGGGACACGGGTTCATTGCCGCAACAAGCATTACCGAGCTTGGGTATGTAAGCGTGCCGGCAACGCGCGATATGGTCACCTTGCCGTCTTCAAGCGGCTGGCGCAGCGCTTCCATAACGTCGCGCCGGAATTCGGGCAGCTCGTCTAAAAACAAAACGCCGTTATGTGCAAGCGATATTTCGCCCGGGTGGGGTATGGTGCCGCCGCCGGTGATACCCGCAACAGATACCGTGTGGTGCGGCGAGCGAAACGGGCGAACGCGTACAAACGGGTCGCTTTTATCAAGCGTGCCGGCTATTGAGTGTATTTTTGTGGTTTCGATAGATTCCTCAAACGTCATTTCGGGCAGTATGGTGGGCAGGCGCTTTGCAAGCATACTTTTACCTGAGCCGGGCGGACCTATAAGAAGTATGTTGTGCCCGCCTGCCGCCGCAACCTCAAGCGCCTTTTTTGCGGCAAGCTGACCCTTAACGTCGGCAAAATCAAGCCCGTAAGCTACCGGCTTTGAGTCTATTTGAGTTTTGGGGGCGGCGCTGATAGGATTTTCGCCCTTAATATGGTCTATAAGCTCCTTTACGTTTTTAACGCCGTATACGTTAATGCCCTCTATAACTGCCGCCTCGGCGGCGTTCTCTTCGGGTACAAACACATTTTTAACGCCGTTTTTAAGCGCGGTTATTGCAATAGCCAATATTCCGCCCGTGGGTCTTACCATTCCGTCAAGCGAGAGCTCGCCTACAAAAATACTGTCGTTAAGCTCGGCCTTTAACTGACCGGAAGCCTTTAAAATGGTAATAAGCACGGGAAGATCGTATATTGCGCCCTCCTTTTTTAAATCCGCCGGCGCAAGGTTAACGGTAATACGCCCTACGGGAAATTTATAACCGCAATTTTTTATGGCGGCGCGCACACGCTCGCGTGATTCCTTTACCGAGGTATCGGGCAAGCCCACGATATCAAAGGCGGGGAGACCGGTTGAAACATCTGCCTCAACCTCTATCATATACGAATCTATACCGAATAAGCCTACGCTGTTAAGCCTTGAAAACACCTGCTGCACCGACCTTACATTTCCAAAATACTTAAATTATTATATAATATATCTGTCTCTTATACACATCTCCGA
>ENA-OZDC01000643-OZDC01000643.1-human-gut-metagenome-genome-assembly--contig:-NODE-643-length-17328-cov-6.893186_pt1 | contig 17328 bp, 17 predicted proteins | sample MGYA00244082_ERZ653570 | MGnify/ENA primary metagenome ERZ653570 (study PRJEB26926, sample SAMN06164919) | human gut metagenome | biome: ENVO:00009003; feature: ENVO:2100002; material: ENVO:00002003... | reverse complement strand
GAGATCTAGTACGGTCTCGTGGGCTCGGAGATGTGTATAAGAGACAGCATTAAATCTGTTTCTCTCACAAAATAAATAAGAATTCGCTTCAATCATCTAAATATGCTATGATCTTATGCGAATATAGCAATCTCCTTTTGGTGGCTATATTTTTCATCGGTGTTCTGTTATTGCTACCTTGAAGACTCCTCCCGACCTATTTTCAAAAATACGATATGCCTCCTCTATTTCGTTCAATGGAAACCGGTGAGTGATAAGTGGCGTCGTATCTATTCGGCCCGCTTCTATCAGTCTGAGTATTTCGGCACAATCGCAACCGTCCACTCCGCCTGTTTTGAATGTGAGATTTTTGCCATACATATCGGGTAAAGGAAGAAGTTGGGGCCTGTCATAGAGAGCCACGACAGTAACGATAGCATTCGGGCGGGCGCAATCCCATGCCAGCCGGAAAGTATCTGTGCTTCCTGCTACTTCCAATACGACATCTGCTCCTCCATGTTCGCTGTTACGGACAACAAAATCTTTACACTCCTCGGGGGTAACCACCCATACATCGGGATAATGTTCCCGGACGAATCGAATCCTATCGGGAGATTGTTCGCAGATGACAATACGCTGGGGATTTCTCAGTCTGGCACATAACAAAGTACAGATGCCGGTGGGACCAGCCCCGATGATAAGAACCGTATCGTCGGACGTTATTTCTGATATACGGGCTGCCCAAAAGCCGGTTGCCAATATGTCGCCGACAAACAATGCCTGTTCATCGCTGACCGTATCGGGAATGCGATTCAAACCTTGATCAGCATAAGGAACTCTGACATATTCGGCTTGTCCTCCATCGATACGGCAGCCCAAAGCCCAGCCTCCATCGGGGTCGGTACAGTTATTGACATATCCGTGTCGGCAGAAAAAACAGGTGCCGCAAAACGTTTCCACATTTACAGCCACTCTATCGCCGGGCTTGACCGAAACGACACCGTCTCCCACTTCCTCTACAACGCCGACCATTTCATGTCCGACCGTTATTCCGGGTACAGCTCGTGGCACACTGCCGTGTTTTATATGAAGATCGCTCGTGCAAATACTGCTCAGTGTTACCCGGACGATTGCGTCTCGGGAATCTAAAATCTCCGGTTTCGGTTTTTCTCTCAATTCAAATCTTCCGTGTTCTATATACGTATATGCCAACATAGTCGATCCTCCATATTTACTTATAAATCTCCCTGCATTCTTATGCTTTAATCATTACCATGTGCACTCGAATGAACGAGATTCAAAATTAATCATTATATTGGGAATTATAACCTTTTCAATAAAGTTTTACGAGACTTATATCGTCAGTCTGAAAAATATTTGTATCTCCGATAACAGACAAACACAAATTTTCCAAATAGCAATTAGGAATATACGATCAGAGGAAGATTTCTACATCAAAAATTAGATTCTTTGTTGTAAGTGGAGATGTACACAATCGGAATGCAGTTATATCCTTAGTGGTTCGTTGGTTTTGTGTAAACATTTTTTGATACACGTCGCGAGTAGAGCTTCCAAATAATGACATAATTACTTTGTATTTCTCAAAAAGGGTGGATTTATGCGAAAGGATGGTGGCGAGAAGCAGTACGATCCGAATGTCTGGCCGTACCGCAATTTCCATCTGTTTGTATATATAAACCTTAATATTCTTAAAAAAGGATTAGGCTTTTCTATTTTTGTTCCGTTTTTTTATCGCTCATTTATGAAAGAAACATTTGTATATAATTTATTCTTATTGGAGGGAGTGGGATAGGGTAGATCATGTTTCAGGAAAGTACTGTAACTGGAATTCTTTTTCTCATCGCTGTATTTATTAACTCCCGCACTGCGGCAATCTATGCCATATTGGGTGCACTGCTTCCTATACCTATTGCCATTCTGCTGGAAGTTTGAATGCCGGATTGATGGGATATAATGGTGTTTTATTGTGCCATAGCTTTGGGAGATAAGAGCTGGAAAGGGTTTTTATGGGCATCGTGTGTCGTATTTGTTGTCTGTCATATTCCAAATGGTGGGAATGAATTGGGGTATCATCACCTTGACTGCGCCTTTTGTCCTGGCTGGTAATGGGACTGCAAAAAATAGAGGAACCAAGAAACCGGTATGCGGATATGGGGTAAAAAGACTTGTACCGGCCAAATAGATATTATAAGGAACGAGGTCGAAGAGCTTGTAGAGCTACCGGCCTTGTCGGGACGATACATAATAAAAAGAGGCGATTTTTATCTCGCCTCTTTTTATTATATGGGAATTGGGAAAAATATCTATTTTTCTTTGAGAAGATGACCGTCGAGTCGGACAACGGTTGTGGCGGAGTTGATATAAGGTTCTCCTTCGGACGGAAGGGCTGTGAGATAAAAATAATAGATATTTTCGGTTCTTACGATCAGATTCTTACTGTAAAGTTCCGGGGTCGTTTCACTTTGTGATGATGTTACTCCCGATGATGTGTGCGAGAATGTATATTTATATTTGCCGGCATGTTCTACGCTTTCCCAATCCACTTTTATTTTTACAACGTCGGTCGATGGTCTTTCCACGACGGTATAACCTATGGAATGGGGAGCAGGAGCTTCGAGCAATGTCTTGTTTACGGGACAGACAAATGTATATTCCGTAGATCCCGATTCATTGTAAATGGTCGTACCCTGCGTGCTTCCATTGGCTTTGATGTAGAACGTTTGCCAAGAGTCGACATACTCGTCTCCTAAATAGTAGCTGTTGGAAATGGCTGTTGCCGGGGAGAAGTCTAAGAGAGAATGTTTCACGGAGTATGAAGAGGCGTTCGGTACGACATCCCATGTAAGGGTACGATTCAATGTGTCGAGTTTTATGTTTTGTGGAGAATCGAGATTCAGGGTCTTGAAATTTATAATTTCGTCATTTCCTTCGTCACAAGAAGAGATGAGGAGAGAGATGCACAGAAAGAGTACTCCGGTCGATAAAAGGAAAATACGTTTCATAATATAATTTTAGTGGAATTCTTATTCTTTTTGAAATCTTTTCACAAAGATACTGGGAAATAAATATAAAACAAAACAAATATTAAAATAATCTGTAAAATTATTTTTTTTACAGATTATTCGATGACATACCTTCACGGAAAATTACCCGTAAAAGAAATTATGTTATAAGTTTGCACCTGCGTTGTAAGCTTCGTCGAGAAAGTTCGAGCCTTCTATGTCTCCCATTTTCCATACGCCCGTACCATAAATGCAGCCTTTTTCCACAGCACCATCGAGGCAATCGGTAAAACCTCGCAGACTATCGAACGTGCGTTCGAGCAGTTTCTTGTCTTCCTCGGCTGCCGTGGCGATGAAGAAGAATTCTTTATTGCTGATTTCGGTATAGCGAGCGCAACATCGGTCGATGAGGGTTTTCATCTGAGCGCACATGGTATAGAAATATACAGGGGTTGCCAAAACAATGACATCGGCCTGAATCATTTTTTCGATAATACCGGCGGCGTCATCTTTTTGCGGGCACGGTTTGCCGTACATACTGCATACGCCGCAACCCGTACAATAGCCGATATTTTTATCGGCCAAAGTTATTTTTTCGACATTGTGCCCTTTCTCTTGTGCTCCGGCCATAAAGCGGTTGCACAATGTGTCGGAATTTCCTCCTCGTCTCGGGCTTGACGAAAGGATCAGTACTTTTTTCATCGTTTTTGTGTAGTGTGTTTGACAATATAGATGCTCCACTCGTATAGCACATACATGGGTAAAGTAACGATCGAGAGGGTAAAAACGTCGGCCGTAGGGGTAATGACGGCTGCGATTATCAGTATCAGTACAATGGCATGTCGGCGATAATGCCGCATGAAATCGGCCGAAAGAATCCCCAAACGGCCGAAAAGCCAACAAAGAATCGGTATTTCAAATACGATACCCATCATGATGGTTATAGTCATCATTGTCTCCATGTACGATTGTAATGTGATAAGGTTCGCAACCTCTGCACTGACTTGATAGGTTCCCAAGAAGCGGAATGTCAAGGGGAAGATAAGAAAATAACTGAGTAGTACGCCTGCCATGAAAAGCAGATAGCTGTATGAGACCGCTCTAATGACATATTTTTTCTCATTGACATAAAGTGCCGGCGATACAAATCGGAACAGTTGATACAATATATAGGGCGAGGCACATAATACAGCCGCATATACGGCTGCGGTCATGTGTGCCACGAATTGCCTGGCGAGTCCGGTATTTATGAGTTCGACCGAAAATGATGCCGGAGATTCACCCCATAAGCTTCCTATCTTGTCGATAAGCCGGTAGGTGATGAAGTCTCCTTTTTGCGGAGCGAGGATAACGGCAAAAAGTTCTTCTTTGAAGAGGAATGCCGCAATGCCCAAGACGATAACGACAATCCCTATTTTTATCAGGCACGATCGCAGATCGTCGAGATGTCCCCAAAAACTTTGTGCTGTATCTGTCTCTCCACTACTCATTTCGATGGTTCGTTGTCTTTCGGATTACGGTGTGTCGACTCGTCATTATCTATCTCTTTTTCGAGACCGTTTACGCCGTCTTTGAAACTGCGTACACCCTTGCCGATACCTTTCATCAGTTCGGGGATTTTTTTCCCGCCGAATAGCAGCAAAACGATAAGGGCGATAACGAGGATTTCCTGCATGCCGATTCCTCCGATGAGCAATAATGTATTCATTATTTACGAATTATATAGTTGATACATAAATATCCGCCGAAAATTTGCAAGAGCATACCGGGAATTCCTATCCGGAAGTCTTGTGCGGCGAGGAAAAAACTTTTTGTCAGAACCCATTCGCCGACGAGACCCGCAGTTTGGTAGAAGAGGACGACGGCGGCAAGCAGCAGGAGCGAGGCTTTGCGATACCGTGAGGCTGCGAATCCGGAGGCTATGGCGAGCAATACCGATTTCATGAGAATGGCGGGCAAAGCTGCCGGAGCAGGCATTCCGAAAAGCAGCGCATTGGCTACGGGCGATAGAACGGCTGTGAGCAGACCTACTTTCCACCCGTATTTATATGCGGCTATCAGGGTGAAAAAGTAGATAGGTAGCCATGTAATGCCACCCTGCGGAATCAAATGGAACAGTTGCGGCAGTATGATATTGCCGGCAACAAAGAGGAGAGCGATACCGTAGGTCTTTGCCTCGCGGTAGGGGAGAGAGTAGAGTCTGACGGTTGAAGTCTGCATAGTTATATGATTTTAGAATTGAATATCTATACCTCCCATGCATGTCGCTTTGGGCATGGGAAAACCTTGATTTATCTCGTATCGTTGTGCCAGCAAGTTTTCTCCTTTGGCAAATATACGTAAAAAACGATATATCCGATAATTGACACGGGCGTTCCAAAGCAGAAATTTTTCGCGTGCGTGCGAGTCGAGCGACGTATAAAGACCGTGGACATATTGCAAGTCGGTCGATGCCGTCCATCTTTCTTTGCTGTAATAAACAGTTGTGGAAACTTTATGTTCGGGTGAGGCCAGTATGGGGCGTTCCATGTGCAGCCAGCTGTATTGTGCCGAAATTTTCCACGAATCGGTGATTTGCCAGTTTATTTCGGCTTCTATGCCGAAATTGTCGATTTCTCCTGTATTTACATTGAGCATACCGTTGGATACCCGCATGGTTTGTATCAGGTTATTTCCGTGCAGATAAAAAACGTTTACGCCGTATGAAACACCTTGTTGTGGAAACTTCTGGGAGAATGCGATTTCGTAGTTGATCACTTTTTCCGGCTGTAAATTGGGATTTTGCGGCGGAAACATGTACATCTCTCGAATGGTTGGGTTTCTGAAACCTTTGCTTACAACGGCTTTCAGCTCTGTTCTGCGGGGCAGATGCAGGGTGAGGCCGCCTTGTGGAATCCATTCGTTGCCGGTGTGCGAGTTGTGGTCGAAGCGGACTCCCGCATTGAGCGTAATCGTCTTTCCTATATCTTGACGGAAGTCGATATATCCCGCGAGATCGTCGATGGTCTTGTCCACCAAAGGCTGGTCGGTGTCGGTATTTAGAAAATGATTCCATGCTTTGCCGCCGAAACGTTGATAATCGAAGCCTGCGGTTATAAGATTCCCTGTAAAAAAAGTCGCATTTTGATAAAAAGAAATTCCGGCCATGCGGTCTTTGGAATTGAATCGGTAGTCGAGCGGTTTTCCACCCTGCACATATCCGTCGTTGATACGATGGCGTCCCCAGTTGAAAAAAGCATTTATGGCACCCCAGCTTTTCTTGTATCGATTCTGTATGGCAATGGCGCTCATGCCGCGCGTGATGTGAGAGTCGTTATCAATGCGGGGGGCGTTGACAGGACCCGGATTGGCGGCGTTGAAGTGCGTAACATTGAGGTCGCCGATGATATTCCATGCCGATGATATGTCGTAGGAGAGTTTCAGGACTCCGCCCATCTGTTCAAAAGCCATATCGCGTCGGTGTCCGTCGGTACGGTTGTAAAATGCCGATACCGTACTGCCGAAATGTTTTATTTTCGATTGATGAGTTACTTCGCTTGTCAACGTGTTGAAAGACCCGTAACCTATCCGGGCATGGGTATGACTCCCTTCTGTTGCTTGACGGGTAACGATATTGATGACGCCACCCATGGCATTCGACCCGTATAATACCGAAGCCGGCCCTCTTACTACTTCCACTTTCTCGGCCAATACCGATTGGTAGGCATCGGCTATGGGGTGTCCCATAAGTCCCATATATTGAGGGTGTCCGTCGATGAGTACCAGTAGTCCCGAGGTCGGGCTGTTGCCGATCCCGCGCAATGTCATACCGCCGGCCGCTCCGGTCGATACGCCGTAGCCCAAAATGCCTCGGCTGGTGATGAAAAGCCCGGGTACCTGAGAGGATAGGGTAGGGAGTAGTGACGATTCATAGCTTCCCTCTATTATGCCGCGATCGATGACCGATATGGTCGATGGCAGTCGGCGACTGTCGGTTTCACTGCGGCTTCCCGTGATGACGATTTCGTCGATATTGATGCTTTTCCGTTGTGAAAGGGTATCGGTCATCGACCAAGCGTGGGAAACAGCCGATAGGGAAAGTGCGAAAGTCAGAAATTTTTTATACATGAAGGAGCTTTTTCTGTTTTTTTATAAATGCATCGATGAGCGGAATACACTCCTGCGGCGTAGAGGCATCGGCACATAATTTTTCGAGCGGGCATCGATCGGTCTGCGTTCGGTTGATGATATAGGCAACCTTTTTATCGAAGGAAATCTCTATACCCGAACGGACGAGTAAATCATAAGCACTTTCGCTGATGACGCCTGTATGGACCTTTTTTACTCCTCCTATCGCCATAATGGCGGCGGCAGCTTTCCCAATGACTTTGTCGGCCACTTCGGCGTTGCGAAGAAATTCCGGTTCTTCCGACAGAAGTCTATACAGGTCATTGACACCTCTTTCAGTAAATGTGCGGATTACACCGCCCTGCCGTATTACACAGGAGTATCTGCCTTCTCGAAGTTGCTTTATCAATAGTTCCATATATGCATTAAAACACATTTCCTTGTTTTAAGTTCTCGACAAAACTGTCGATACGTCTCATTTCGCTGGCAATGGGTATGATTTGCGGGCAGTGGGGCTCGCATTGCCGACAGCCGATACAGTGCGAAGCCTGCCGCAAACGCGGTACGCTCCGGTCGTAACCGATGAGGAATACCCGGCGTGCTTCTCTGTAATTCTCGGCTTGTGAACTTTTGGGAATGTGTCCTTTGTTGATACATTTGTTATAGTGGAGCAGAATAGCGGGTATGTCGATTCCGTAAGGGCATGGCATACAATACTTGCAATCGTTACAAGGTATGGTCGGGTACTGCATCATGAGGTCGGCCGTGTCGAAAAGAAACCGGAGTTCTTCTTCCGACAAGGCTTGCAACGGGGAAAAGGAAAGCAAGTTGTCTTGTAGGTGTTCTATATAAGTCATTCCGCTCAGTACGGTCAGTACGTTCGGGAAAGTTCCGGCAAAGCGGAATGCCCATGAAGCGACGCTTCGGTCGGGTTCACGTTGTTTAAACCTTGCCACGATATGATCATGGACTTTCGAGAGACGTCCTCCCAGTAACGGTTCCATGATAATGGCCGGGATATGCCGTTTGTCGAGTTCGTTATAGAGATATTCGGCATTGGTGTTGCGCGAATTTATCTCTTTGGCATGTTTCCAGTCGAGGTAGTTGAGTTGGATCTGTACAAAATCCCACTGGTAATAGTCATGGCGGGAAAGCAGATAATCAAAGACCTTGATGTCTCCATGATATGAGAATCCGAGATTGCGGATACGTCCGGCCCGGCGTTCTTCCATGAGGAATTCGAGCATGCCGTTGTCGATGTACCGGGCTTCGAATTCTTTCATACCGTCGTTTCCCATACCCACGCCGTGCAACAACATGTAATCGATATAGTCGACTTGCAGTTCTCTGAACGAATTGTGATACATGGCGAGTGAAGCCTCCCGGCTCCATGTGCTCGGCGCAAAATTGGATAGTTTGGTAGCGATGAAATATTTGTTCCTCGGATGTCGGCTCAGGGCGATACCCGTAGCTTTTTCCGATTGCCCTTTGCAGTAGGCGGGCGATGTGTCGAAATAGTTTACTCCATGTGCGATGGCGTAGTCGACCAGTTCGTTGATGGTTTCCTGGTCGAGTTCATCTCCCTTTCCTTCGGCATTTTTACGGGTCGGCCATCGCATACAGCCATACCCCAGCAACGATACATCGTCGCCGTGCGGGTTTCGACGGTAAGTCATTGCCCCGTCGGTTTGTAAATTATTCTTGTTCTGACTGCCGTTTTTGTTCCCGCAACCGTAAAGTACGGTGGTCGCTGTTACCGTACCGGCTCCCACGATTTTCAAAAAATCTCTTCGGTTGATATGATTATTCTTCTTGTTCATGATTTTACCGCATTAAATAGTCCTGTGATGTTCGTAGCCTTCGACATAGATGGCGCTGAATGGTCGGCTCGGACATAAGTTCTCGCATGCGCCGCAGCCGATACAGCGTTCGTCGTCGATAGCCGGAATTTTTAAAGAACCTCCGTCCGACGGGTCGGAAGCGACCATCTGTATGGCACCTGTGGGACAGTGGCGGGCGCAATTCCCGCATTCGACTCCATCGGTAAGAGGTATGCAGTTTTCCCGTATCCATACGGCATGACCGATTTGTATCGCCGATTTGTCTGCTCGGGTAATCGGGTGTATGGCTCCGGCAGGACATACCTCGGAACATTTGGTACATTCCGGCCGGCAGTATCCGCGCTCGTAAGACATTTCCGGCTGCATGAAAGTCGAGAGTTTGCCCGACGGTCTTAAAACCTGATTGGGACATACCGATACGCAGAGTTGGCAAGCCGTACAGTGTTGTGCCATGTTACGTAGGCTCAGGGCACCCGGAGGAGCGATAGGAGTTGACCGCTGGGGTATTTCTTTGTCGAGAATGGGAGCGAGCCCGCCGTCGACTTTCTTCTCTTGCGCTTCAATGGCTCCGGCGACCAATATGCCGGCCGTTACGAGGAATTGCCGGCGGGAAGTCGGTACATTTTCATGATTCTCGGAAGAATTGCCAGTAATTTTTCTTGGGTGAGTATATGTAATGGCACCTTTATGACAAGTTTCGAGACAATCCATGCAGGTTACGCATCGGCTGTAATCGATACGGTGTTCTTTCGGATCGATGCAAGATGCTTTGCAATTACGGGCGCAGAGGCCGCAGCTGTTGCATTTCGAAGTATCTATATGCGGACGCAGCCAAGCATATCTGGATAGGAGCCCCAATATCGTACCGACAGGACAAATCGTGTTGCAATATGTGCGACCGTTGCGCCAAGCCAGTACGGCAATGACGACAAAAGTCGTGAGGGCAATGAGGAATGTAGGAAGATTTTTCAGCCACACGTCGGTTGTATAGAAAGCGTAACTGTCTGCACGTTCGGCAAAATAAGCCAAAATGTTATTGCCCCACCCGTAAACCGGAGCAAAAAGGTTTTGCACTATCCGCCCGTATGAGCTGTAAGGAGCGAGTAATGAAACGAAAGAGCTGATACCGGCAACGAGGGCGATGATGAAAACGGCCAATACACCGTACCTCAGCCATGATATGGCCGGTGAATAGGAGAAACGGTATTTTTTCTTTTTCCGACGGCTGCTGATTCTGGATACGATGTCTTGAAATACACCCATAGGACAGATTACCGAACAATAGATACGTCCGAAAATCAAGGTCAAGATGATGAGTGCCAGCACGACGGCGACATTCAATGCCAGTACAGCCGGGAGAAATTGGATTTTAGCCAACCAACCGAACCAGACATGTATGCTGCCGGTAAAATCGAGAAACAGTAGTGTGATGAATAAAAAGCAGAAAAGAGCTACAATGATTCTAAATTTTCTCAGCATAACAGGATTTATTTTTTTAGAAGGGCATTTGATTCCAACCATTCTCTGATGATTTTGTCCGATTGTCCCGCATCACTTCCGCGTATCGCTAAACCCGGTAACAGTTTTGCATTCGGGCATAAGGTACTTATATCACGTTCGCTGCTTCCCATGCCGCTTCCTTCATGCGTACAGAAAGGAATGATGGTTTTTCCCGAAAAATCGTATTTCCCCAGAAAGGTGAAAACCACCATAGGCATAGTACCCCACCAGTTGGGATAACCCAGAAATATGTTTTTATAGCGGTTTATATCCTCTATCTCTCCACGTATGGCAGGGCGGGAATTTTCCCGCATTTCTTTCTGGGCTATTTCTGTCGTCTCGGTATAATATATGGGATAAGCCGTCTGTGGTTCGATGTGGAACATGTCGTTTCCACCGCCGGTAAGCAGTTGTATTTTATGAGCTACGATTTCGGTATTCCCGACAGGCAGGTTTATTATGCCGCCGTTGGCATAGTTGAAACCCTTTCGGGAGAAAAATGCGATAAGACTTTTAGATACCATACGAGCTCTTTTTTACGGTTAATGTTGTGTAACCCCGATTTCTTGCAGCCATTTTTTTATTTCGGAAGCTGCTTGTCGGGCTTTGCTGCCTCTAATAGGAAGTCCTTGGAGCAGAACCGATTCGGGGCAGAGTTCTCGGATTTCTTTTTCGCTGTGTCCCATACGGCTTCCTTCATGAGTCATAAAAGGAACAATAGTTTTACCCGAAAGGTTGTGCTCCGATAGAAATGTCGCGACAGGAGGAGCGATCGTAGCCCACCAACAAGGCGAGCCTATAAACACTGTGTCATATCGGGCTATGTCTGTTATACACGGTTTGATCGCGGGTTTTATCCCGGCATTGATCTCGGCTTTGGCTTGATCTACGACACTCTGATAATCTTCGGGATAAGCTTTCTCCGGAATAATTTCCAAAATATCGGCACCGGTGAAAGTCTTTATTTGTTGGGCTACGCTTTCGGTATTACCGCTGTGGGAGAAGTAGACAACCAAAGAACGGGTCTGGGCGTTTGCGACCGACGAGAAGCATACGGTTGCAAACATAATCGATGCGAAGAGTAATTTTTTCATGATCGAATAGATTTAAAATTTCACGATACAAAAATATCGCTTACTTCGTACCCTCTTATAATCAGAATTACAGATATTCGTACCAATTTTACCGAAATACGGTTTTGTAAGTTTTACAAATCTAATTATTTTGAGTGAAAAACAATAATCTTTATATGAACTATTATATTCAGCAACGTTTCTTTATTTACTATATGGCAGAAGAGAAAATTTTTACTTCATATATTGGTGATAGTCGATGTACTTGTCGAAATAAAAAGCCGCGTCGATGCGGCTTTGGGGAAAACAGTGTTTTTAAGGTAAAAAGATTGTGCTATTTTAGGTAATCGGTAATCTTACCGCTGATTTGCAATAATGATATTTCACATAATTTTGTATCATATTCGGCCGTAAGAATACGTTCTTCGGCATCGAGCAGACTTTTTTGTGCTTCACGTAATTCGATACCCGAGAGGTTGCCCAGTATATACCGTTCGCGGGCGATATTATAGTTTTCTTTGGCCGCCGTCAGATTTTCGCGTTCGAGATTCAGTACTTCGATGTTATTTTTGTATGCCTGCCACAAATTGCTGATGTCGGCGCGTAAAGACTGGGTAAGCTCTTTTTGTTGTAGTTCGGCGTTCTCTATGGCGATGCGGGCATTCCTTATTTCCCGACGGCGATTACCGTCGAAGAGGTTGAAGCCTACCGTAACCCCGAAATTCAGGCCGAGGTTGTTACGCCGTTTGGTATCGGCTGGTCGGTCATAAACATTCAACGTGTAACCGTAACCGGCATTGAATTTTATATAGGGATAATTTCGGGAATAAACTTTTTTCAAGTCGAGAGAGGCGAGTGTTTTATCTTGTTCCGATTTTAGGAGAGACGCATTTGTCTGTAAAGTCGAAGCCCATAATTCTTCGAAAATCAACAACGTATTTACATTGATGATTGAGTCATGTACCGATATGAATTGGTTCATGTCGCCGACCGACATCAGCTCGTTGAGGCGAATGCGGGAGGTACTTAGCGTTTCCTGCTGTTTCATATATTGAGCACTGTCGGCATTGAAGTCTACACGTGCTTGCAGCAGGTCGAGGCGTGAAAAGTTTCCTATCTGGTATCTTTCCTCAACGATACGTAACCGTTCTTTCGAAAGAGATACGGCATAGAGGAAGTTTTTCAATCGGATTTTTTGCTGGATAAAATTGAAATATTCGGCCGATAGTTCAGCGATATAGTCTTCGATGGCAATACGAGTCAGGGTTTCACCCTGTTTGGCCATTTCTTGCAGACGCTCGTAATTGGTGAGAAGCTCGAATCCGTTGAAAAGCGTCCAGTCGAGATTGATACCCACGTTTACGTCTTGATCGAATACCCCGTTGTCATGATGTTTCGATCCCGTACCCCTTTCGATAGTTTTGGTATTGTCGACATTACCGTTGTAACCTGCGCTTAGGTCTATGTTCGGCAACATACCGGCATTACCCCGGGTTGCATTGTTTTTCTCGATCTGTTCTTCATTGCGGACGATTCGCAATGAGTAGTTATTTTCCAAGCCCGTTTCGAGGCAGGATTTTAGCGTATAGGATTGTGTTTGCGCTTGCAAGGCAAGAGGCAGGGCACACATGAGTGATATGAATAGAGTTCTCATATTTCTTCTTCTTGAGAGTGGAGTCGATTAGTTGATATATATGTATAAATAGCCGGGACGATATACATCGTCATCAGTGTCGATATGAGCATTCCTCCTACAACGGCGATACCCATGGCTACACGTCCGTTGGCACCTTCGCCGGTAGCAAAAGCCAGAGGGATAAGTCCTAAGATCGTCGATGCACTGGTCATGAGGATAGGACGCAGACGTTGTACGGAGGCTTCGCGTATCGCTTTCTGTTTGTCGACACCGGCCTCTTGCTTTTGGTTGGCAAATTCGACGATGAGAATACCGTTCTTTGCCACAAGGCCGATGAGCATGATGATACCGATCTGACTGAAAATATTCATCGTTTGGTCATTGAAATACATAAAGATGAGAGCCCCGCATATGGCCAGCGGTACGGTGAGCATGATGATGAAGGGATCTTTGAAGCTCTCGAATTGGGCGGCCAAGATGAGATAGATGAGTACCAATGCGAGGATAAAGGCAAACATCAGGCTCGAAGAACTTTCTCTATATTCTTTTGAATCTCCGGTAAGGGCTGTCCTGAAAGAGTCATCGAGTGTTTCTTTGGCGATTTTATCCATCTCATCGAGACCTTGTCCTATGGTTTTTCCTTCGGCTAAACCAGCTGAAACGGTTGCCGATACGAAACGGTTGTACCGATAGAGTTGGGGCGGTGCCGTACCCTCGACAAGAGTAATGAGGTTGTCGAGCTGTATCATGTCGCCGTTGCTGTTACGTATATATATCGATTTCAGATCGACGGGTTTGTTCCGTTGTTGGCGGTTTATCTCTCCTAAAATTTCATACTGTTTGCCGTTCATGTAAAAGTACCCCATGCGCTGGCCGCTCAATCCGTATTGAAGGGTTTGTGCAATGTCCCGGGTACTTATACCCAGTATATTGGCTTTTTCTCGATCTATTTCGATACGGGCTTCGGGCTTACTGAATTTGAGGTCGACATCGGCCATCTGGAAGACAGGATTTTCGTATACTTTTGTCATGAACGTTGGCAATACCTCTTGCAACTTCTCGATGTTAGGAGCTTGAATGACATATTGTACCGGCATACTGCCTCGGCGTCCGCCGAATGTCGATTGTTGTTGTACGAAAGAACGCGCTTTGGTTTTCGTTTGTACGGCTTTTGAGAGTTTTTCGGCGACGTCCATTTGCGAATAATTCCGGTCTTTGATGTCTTTGAGCATGATTTCCACACTACCCGTTCCACTCGATACGCGGGCGGTGATAGCCGTAGCATCGGGAACGATGGAGTCGGCCAGCAGATTGATGTCTTCGGTGTAGTCGCGCATATATTCATAGGTAACGCCTTCCGGCCCGCGTGTATTGATAGTAATACGCGAACGATCTTCGAGCGGAGCCATTTCCGACGGAATCTGTATCCATAGGTAGGCGATGATACCCAGCATGATCAATACAATGGGCAATGCGATGTAACGGTGGTGCAGGAATGCGTCGAGCGACTTGTAATAATAGTGATTCATTCCGGCAAAGAACGGTTCGGTTTTGCGGTAAAACCAGTTCTTTTTTTCTCTGCGTTTCAGTATTTTCGTTGCCAGCATGGGGGTAAAAGTGAGTGCGGCGAAAGCCGAGATGATGACGGCACCCGATACTACGATACTGAATTCTCTGAACAGACGCCCCGTGGTTCCTTCCATAAATACGATGGGGAAGAATACGGCTACCAGCGTGATGGTTGTTGATATGACAGCAAAAAATATTTCTTTCGAGCCTTCTATTCCGGCTTGCTTGGGAGCCATGCCTTGCTCGATGCGGATATATATGTTCTCTGTCATGACGATAGCATCATCGACCACCAGCCCCACGGCCAGTACGACAGCCAGCATCGAGAGCACGTTGATAGAGAAGCCGGCGATGTACATGACGAAAAATGCACCGATGAGCGATACCGGTATCACGACGCAAGGAACCAGCGTAACCCGCCAGTCGCGCAGGAACAGGAAAATAATGATGATAACGAGTATGAATGCCTCGTAAACAGTGCTTTCGACCTCGTTTATGGAAGCACGGATAAATTTCGTATTGTCGAAACCGTAAGCATATTTCACATCTTCGGGCAGGTCTTTTTTCATCGATTCCATGCGTTCATATACAGCATCGGCGATTTCGATGTGGTTGGCGCCCGGTTGAGGAATGACGACGACACCCACCATGGGGACACCGTTCATCTTCATATAACTTTTCAGGTCTTGCGCTTCGATATCGGCCGTGCCTATATCACGGAAACGTATGATGCGGCTTCCATTCTGTTTCACGATGATATTGTTGAATTCTTCGGCCGTATGCATCAGACCTAATGTGCGAATGGTAAGTTCGGTTGTATTGCCCTCGATACTTCCCGATGGTAACTCTACGTTTTCCCGGTCGATGGCATTTTTTACGTCCATAGGAGTAACACCGTAACCGGCCATTTTCACAGGGTCGAGCCACAAACGCATGGAATATCGTTTCTCACCCCAGATCGATACGCTACTTACATCGGATATGGTTTGCAGTTGCTCTTTTACCGTAAGATCGGCAATTTCGCTCAGTTCGAGCAGAGAGCGTTTATCGCTTTGTATGGCGACCATCAAAATGGGAGTTGCATCGGCATCGGCCTTCGATACGGTAGGTGGGTCGCAGTCGTCGGGTAGGTAACGTTGGGCGCGTGAAACCTTGTCGCGCACGTCATTGGCGGCAGTTTCGAGATCGACCGAAAGCTCGAATTCTACGGTAATACGGCTTTGTCCTTGCCTACTTACACTCGATAGCGAGCGGATACCGGGGATACCGTTGATATTTTGTTCGAGAGGCTCGGTAATTTGGTTTTCGATGACATCGGCATTCGCACCCGAGTAAGAACAGGTAACCGAGATGATAGGATTATCGACCGATGGATATTCTCGTACACCCAAACTTTCATAGCCTATGAAACCGAATAGAATGATAATCAATATCAATACGGTCGCTAAAACAGGGCGTTTGATGCTTAATTCTGATATATTCATGGTGAGCGGTTATCTTCTTATTCTACACTTTGTAAGGTTACGGCCAGGCCGGTGCGTAATTGCAATGTTCCCGATGTGATGATCGTGTCGCCGACATTCAGACCTTTGAGTACTTGTACTTTGGCTTCGGTACGAAGTCCTTTCGTTATTTCTACGGGTACGGCTTTACCGGCTTTGTAGAGGAATACCTTGTCGATTCCCATTTCAGGGACGATCGCTTCGGAAGGTATGGCGATAGCCCGCTTTATTTCCTGAGTACGGAGTTTGATGTGGGCGAAACGTCCCGGGTAGAGAGCCCCGTCGGTATTGGGATAACGGGCTCTCAGAGAGAATGTGTGCGTATCTTCGTCGAGTCTTGAATCGCTGGCGTAGACGCGAGCTCTGAATGGTTTCATGTATCCGTCGACCGAGAACTCGATTGGTGCGCCGTTTTTGATGTTTCCGGCATATACTTCGGGAATGGAAAATTCTATTTTCAGGGGAGTGATTTTTGTTAAGGTAGCGATGGTGAGCGAAGGTGAAGCGTATGCCCCTTCACTCACATTTCTCAGACCGATGATTCCGTCGAACGGGGCTTTCAGTTCGGTCAGGGCTATGTTGGCTTTTACGATGTCTATTTCGGCTTGCAGGGTAGCCAAGTCGGTTTGTACTTGTTCGTAGGCCTCTTTACTCACGGCCTCTTTCTCGAGCAAGGCGTTTTGCCGGTACACGCGGTCCTCGGCCAATTGCAACTGCACTTCGAGCTTTCTCAGTTGGGCCTGTAAAGGGGCATCGTTTACTTTGGCGAGAATGTCGCCTTTGTTCACGTGCGTACCTTCTTCAAAATTGATGACGGTGATTTTACCGGAAGTTTCGAACGAGAGATTTACCTCTTCGTCGGGTAACAGGTTACCGTTGATGTATATTTCATCGTAAAGCGTTTCTTCTTTGACGATGTACCCGTTTACGTTGAGAGCTTTCTTTGCCGGAGTAGGAATGGGTAGATCACTCTCTTTTTTCTCATTACTAAATGGATAAAATTTGTAAAATACACTTCCCGCAAGGGCGGCTACGATCAATACGATAAGACCTGTCTCTTATACACATCTCCGAGCCCACGAGACCGTACTAGATCTC
>ENA-OZDC01000605-OZDC01000605.1-human-gut-metagenome-genome-assembly--contig:-NODE-605-length-18144-cov-12.225330_pt1 | contig 18144 bp, 14 predicted proteins | sample MGYA00244082_ERZ653570 | MGnify/ENA primary metagenome ERZ653570 (study PRJEB26926, sample SAMN06164919) | human gut metagenome | biome: ENVO:00009003; feature: ENVO:2100002; material: ENVO:00002003... | reverse complement strand
AGTCTTTTCTATTTTAAGAGAAGAACTGTTAAAGTTTAACAATGTTTAGAGGGCATGTCTGTGAAGGCATAGCCCTTTTTTAGTAATGGAAGGAACTAATTGGAACACTGAAGAAAGATTTATCACGCATCCGGCACAGTTCCCGGTGCGCCTTTTCCTTATAGGTTTGCAGGTTTCTGATTTAGTTATGCAATCGGTTATTTTCTTCTTGTATACGTTGGAGTTCCTTTTTCTGTTCTTCTGGCTGGCTTTCTACCTTGCCTTCCGTTGGCGTAAGTACTATATGCCGTCATTATGTATGAAGGTGAATCGTGCATTACGACACACCTTCATGTTTAAATCCGTAGGGTTAAAAAAAGGTTAACAGTTAGCGAAAGCTCCATAAATTTAAATCTTGCATGGCTTCAACCTTTTTCTCAACATCATCCGGCAGAGCAGGAAAAAAGTCGATGCCAGTGATGCGTTCCACTTCATCCACGCTGTTGACATAGTTTTTTAACGGATGATTTCCTGATAAATTTTTAAAGATAAAGCCAATGGCCTTAGGATGCCCGTTGCGGGTACTGAGTATGACTTTGAAGAAAGCTTCAGGCACGGTAACTTTGTGTTTCCTGCCTATGGTACGGTGTTTTTGCCGGTAAAGAACCGGACCGCATACGATGTATAGCTTTCCTTCTTTTTTTGTCCACAGGCGGCAGGCATCTTCCAGTTCTTTCCAGTCGCCCCGGTTCAGATTGTGGTTTTGGGGGCAGATGTTGGTCATGTAGAAACTTTCCTGCATGGCTTTCCAGTGCCAGCGGTTGTCGCCGGCGGGGCACATGTGTCCGCGGTCCATGCCGGAGCGTTTATAGTCGTCGGTAGTCACAGCCTGGCTTTCGGGCAGGTCGGGGTCGGGCAGGAATTTGTCGGTACGGCTTTCCCGCTCTATCAGTTTTTCGGGTGTCAGTTCCCATGCCACCCAGTTGGGTATCTTGTGTTCGCGGTTGTACGAAGTGGTATAGCCCTTGCGGTGCAATATCTGTTCGGGCACGTTTTTCAGGGGGGCGGGAAGCAGGGGGCTTCCGGTGATGGCGGGTGTTGCTTTTTGCGTTATCCTCTCTTTAATTACAGGAAGCTTGTCTTGCAGCGCACGGGCTATCGGTTCACGGCAGATGAGTGCCAGACATGCCAGCACTATCAGGTAAATCACTCCTTGAGATTGCTTCTTGCTGCTTTTTCTTTTTGCCATGACGATACGGTTTTCTTTTCCTGTTATTAAAGAGAGGCGGTTTGCAATTGCCGGGTCATTCAACCAGTTTGTGTGCCCGTTCCAGTGCCACGTTGATGTTGGGGCAGATATTCTCTTTGCCTAAAAGCGTGTAGAAATCCGCCTTTTCCAATACCTGATGTACCTTTGTGTTTACGCCGGAGAGCACGACGGTTATCTTTTCTTTCTGAGACATTTTGCAAAGGCTTTCTAGGTTATGGATACCCGTGGAGTCGATGAAAGGAACCTTGCGCATACGGATGATGCGTACTTTGGGGCGGTCGCCGAGCTGTGCCATCACTTCCTCGAACTTCGTTGCAATGCCGAAGAAGTAAGGGCCGTTGATTTCGTACACCTCTACGCCTTTCGGAATAATAAGATGCTCTTCGTTCGTTGTGATGTCCGTTTCGGCGTTCGGGTCTATTTCATCCTTGATAACCGAAATTTCGGTCGTCTCCATTACACGGCGCATGAAGAGCACGCAGGCGATGACCAGACCCACTTCGATGGCAACTGTAAGGTCGAAGATAACCGTCAGGAAGAAGGTTATCAGTAACACGGTAACGTCCGATTTCGGGTTCTTCAACAATGCCTTGAACACGCGCCAGCCACTCATATTATAGGACACAACCACCAGTACGCCTGCCAGGCAGCCCATCGGAATGTATTGCGCCAGCGGCATCAGCAGCAGAAGAATCAGGAGCAGCACCACTGCATGTACTATACCGGCCACGGGCGATTTGCCGCCGTTGTTGATATTCGCCATTGTGCGGGCAATGGCGCCCGTAGCGGGGATACCGCCGAAAAGGGGAGTAGCCATATTGGCAACGCCCTGGGCTATCAGTTCGGTATTGGAGTCGTGCTTGTCGCCGATAACACCATCGGCTACGGTGGCGGACAGCAAGGATTCTATCGCTCCCAGTACGGCAATCGTGATGGCAACGGGAAACAGGTTTTTAATCGCTTCCCAGTCCAGCGCGGGCATTACGGCATCGGGCAGTTCGGCTTTGATGCTGAAACGGTCGCCGATAGTGTCGATGCAGTCGATGCCGCCATACATCTTCATCAGGTACACGGCTACGGTCACTACGATAATGGCGATGAGCGAGCCGGGAATCTTCTTCGAGAACTTCGGAGTGATGGCAATGATAACGATGCTGGCGATGCTGACAGCCGTATTCCACCAGTTGACGGTATCGAAATGACGGAAATAAACCAGCCATTTCCCGATGAAGTCTCCCGGAACTTTCTCTCCGCCGAAATTCAATCCGAATACATCCGCAATCTGGGTGGTGAAGATAGTAACGGCGATACCGCTTGTAAAGCCTACGATAATAGGATAGGGGATAAACTTAATGACTGCCCCCAGTTTGAATACTCCCAGAAGAATGAGGATGACACCCGCCATCAGTGTGGCGACAATCAGCCCGGCCTCTCCGTATTGCTGGATAATGCCGTAGATAATGACGATGAACGCACCGGTAGGGCCGCCGATCTGAACTTTACTTCCTCCTAACAGGGAGATGATAAAACCGGCGATGATTGCCGTGATAATACCTTTCTCGGGCGATACGCCTGATGCAATACCGAACGCAATGGCAAGCGGCAAGGCAACGATACCCACAATGATACCGGCCATCAGGTCTGCCATGAAGAGTTCTTTCGAGTAATTTTTTAAAGCCGTGTATAGCTTTGGCTTGAATTCGAACGCTTTCATTTTATTTTAGAAACTTTGTTTTACCTGTGAGGATGCACCGATCCGATTTCGATACGTTCTCTTTTTTTGAAAAGAGATTGCAAAATTAGGTAAAATAATGCAAACAGCTATAATTATTCCGCTCTTTTTGTTTTTATGCACCGTTTCGGGCACGATGACTGATTGTTTTTTGTGGGTGCTTGAACATAAACAAGGTGTTTCTTGTTATTAACATCAGACTGCTTGTTATTAATCAGAAATAAAAAATAGCTTCATTGGATTTATGGAACGAAATAGATTTTACCTATTAGGCGGTAGATAAATCCAATGAGGCAAAGTGGGGTTTTATTAAAACTAAATTCGTATTTTTGTCTTGTAAATAAAGGAAATACGAACAATCTATCTATACGTAATTACATTAACTAATAAAAAAGAATTATGAGCAAGAGTATCAAAGGAACTCAGACAGAAAAGAACCTGCTGACTTCATTCGCCGGCGAGTCACAAGCAAGAATGCGCTACACTTATTTTGCAAGTGTGGCAAAGAAAGAGGGTTACGAGCAAATCTCCGCTATCTTTACCGAAACGGCCGATCAGGAGAAAGAACATGCAAAACGTATGTTTAAGTTTTTAGAAGGCGGTATGGTAGAAATCACCGCATCTTATCCCGCAGGAGTTATCGGCACTACATTGGAGAATTTGCAGGCTGCCGCTGCAGGCGAGCATGAAGAGTGGTCGTTGGACTATCCTCACTTTGCCGATGTGGCCGAGCAGGAAGGCTTCCCCGAAATAGCCGCCATGTACCGTAATATTTCCATTGCTGAAAAAGGACACGAAGAACGCTACCGTGCTTTTATCCAAAACATCGAAACCGCTTCTGTTTTCGCCAAGGAAGGCGAAGTGGTATGGCAGTGCCGTAACTGCGGTTTCATCTACACAGGCAAGGAAGCTCCTCAGGTATGTCCGGCTTGTTTGCATCCGCAGGCTTATTTCGAGGTGAAGAAGGAAAACTATTGATAGTCGGTACATCTGTCCGAATACTGGATTCAGGCGCGGATTATACGAAGGCATACAGAATATTTTGTCTGTTATATTCGTATAATCCGCGCCTTGATTCCGGTTCATTCGGCGACCGGTTTTCGGCCGCTTTTTATCTGTAATATTATTTCTTTAGTACTACGGAAAGCGCTTCATAGGCTTTGGAAGCATCTTGAATCTGAAGCAGTTTTTCCCAATTGGCAGCCGGTTCTATCTTATGATTATATCGTTTGAGGATATTCAATATAAGTTTGCCGTTTTCTGTAACAGCTTTTGCAATGAAAGCACCACATTCGTTTTCTACTTTTACATTTAACTTCTCTACTCCTTCGGGAGCCGCTTTGTACCCTTCCGGAAGATTTACAGTGATATTCCATTGGAAAGTGCGGGGAGCGGACATATAAATGTCGGCGGAGCGTTTACGTTCCTTACCTTCAATCTGCGTCTGTTCACCTATGAGTCTGCCTGCGGAAAGCACGTAATTAGGTCCTGCTTTTCGGATATAGCCATCCATTGTATAACGAACGTTATAAATAAAGGCTGCGCTGTCCGGACGATTACCCAAACATTGCATCTGATAGCCGAGCAACTCTTTGGCATTTTCGCCGTGGTAGAAGTCTATTTCCCATTTATAATCTTCCTTTTCCTGTTCGCGGCCCTTTCGGAATGCTTCTCGAAGATCATCCGCGTATTTCTTGCCTACTTCTTCGGCAAACTCCTTATCAATGCTAAGCAGGCGCCGATAGGCTGCATCCACATCTTCCAGCTTAACCAATGCAGACTGCATGTATTCTTTTTGTGTTCCGGTGCGGTATTCGTTCCGGCTGACGGTGAGCAGCGTATTGTCGATGTCGGCCTGTATGGTAGTGATGTTTTGGTTATCATCGGCTGTACCTGCCGGCAGATTGAAATGTTCCCGCTCGGCCTTTGTATTCAGCTTCTTGGCTTTCTTCTTATCCGGTTCCAGGATGGCCTGTCTGCCTTGATAGCGGGCAGGAATTTCATGGGGAATAAGGTAGGCTGTAGGCGGGAGGTAGTATTTCTGACTTTCCGGAAGTGCAAGAAGCCAGGTGGTGTTGCGGTAATTCGTCAATTTGTCAAGCGGTTCTTTGTCTTCGTTGGTAACCATTCCAAACAGATTGGGAACATCCACCCAATCCAGCAATCCCTGAAAATAGATGATGAACAGCTCGTTGTTGCAATCACTTTTAATGTCCGATAACAATGCAAAACGATAGTAATTGTAGATGAAATCTGCTTTTTTTTCGTCTGTCCAGTCTTTTTTCTTTATTTGCTTTACGTTGCGGAGAAGCCGGATACCTTTCTTGGGGCTACTTAAACCGCCATATCCGCTATATTTTTGAGCTTGCTTTATAAATTCCCAGTCGTCTTCCTGTATGGCAGCCGCATCAGGATTGGGTTGTAGTCCTTTTTCTGTGGTGCTTTTTGGAATATAGGTGTATTTTTTCATCTTGCTATTGGTAATGTACATCAATGTCATTGGAGTTTGCTGCATAGGGTTATACCATAAGTCGGGTTCGGTTTGTTCTATATCCTTTACAGCCACATCAAGCAGGATGTTTCCGTTTTCGTCTTTGCTTTGTTTAAAGTCCGGTGCGCCGTTCAGAGTACGGTACTGGGTAGTAAGTTTGTCATCTATCTCGCAATGTACCGTATAGGAAAGCATCGGGTGGCTTTGGCGAAACCGGAAGACGAACGGGTCGAGATTGTGGTTTTCCAATGAAGTGTAGTTGAAGAAGAAAATATCTATCTTATCACCGATTTCCAGTCCGGGTACGGCAAGTTTCTGAAGTTGTTCCTGATCTTTCTTGCCTTCGGTGGCTGTCATGTATTCGTCGGTGCTTATTTCGTTTACGGTACCATCCGGTTTGATGATGCGCACGCCCAGTACTTGCTGGTAGTTTTCGTCGTACCGCCAGTCTTTTTTACGTATTTCCGCTTTATAATCAAATTCGGAGAACTCTTTCAAAGCGGCTTTATCGTTAATTTGCACAAGCATACGGTATAAGTCGCGACAATTTACTTCACGGTCGATATAATGAAATCCTCCGAGGAAGGCGCCGACGTTGAATCGGGTCTTTTTGGTGATTTCCAACCGGCTGTGTGCTGCCAGAATGACGGCTGACTCATCTTTATATTTATCGGGAACAGCCGTGTTGGTAAATTCGGGCAGTTTCAATGCCCAGACTTCTTTTCTCGTTTCCTCTGCAAAGAGTTTGTATTTCTCTTTGTCATCGGCATTGGCATTAGGGGTGGTTAATAAAAGTGCCAACACCCCCATCAGGAATAACATGTTCTGTTTCATTATTATTGTTTTTTGAGGATGATTTGTTCGTGGGATGCATCAGCCCATTTCCGCAAGTGTGTATTCCAGGTTGCAATTTCGTTGCGGGGAATACGTTTTTCGGTTATCTCCATTACTTTCCGGAAAATGATTTTGTTTCTTTCTGTTTTGTAAGAGCAACAGAGTATACCTTGCGGCGTATGGATTGAGATGCCTTTGGGGCAATAAGAAAGTACGTAGCCTGCGGGTATTTCCAGTTCTGTGTGGCGTACGATGCGGCAACGGAGCGGGAGCTCGTAATCATGGATGCGTTTGGCGGTGTCTATCGGTTGGTCAAACAGGTCATTGTGAAGGTCCAGCTCTATGTAAAACTCGTTATCGGCTATTTGTACAGCACTGCTGTTTATTACTTCTCCGGTCAGAGCAGCCCATTCCTGTTGAGGTTCCTGCTGTATCCAACTGACCGAATTAATCTGATAATTGTGATTATCTCCAGTCAGGATACGGGAAAGATACTCTTTCCGACCGCTTTTATCGTTTTCATGGTAGGCTGTGAGGAAAAATTCTTTCATGTCTCCACTCCAACTACGGGTTGCATTGCCCTGCAATACTTTGTTCGCTTGTTTGTCGGATAGGCTACAGATATAGGACAAACTGTCTATAGATGCACTGCTGTTCAGCATGGGCAATGTGTGCACGATACAGTTTTCTCCATTTTCTATTACAGCTTCCCTTCCTTGTATGCTTTCGGGTATGAATTCCGCGTTTATATATTCGTTGGTGGCATCCAGATAATAGGTTTTTCCCCGGTAGATAAGGCTGCATATCATGTGATTGACGGATGCAAGTGTAGCTATTTCGCTCATCCGGTAGGGGATGTCTACAGTGCCTATATCGGTAAGGCGGGCATCAAAACCTTGTGCTTTCAGCAATGTACGGAGCAAGATTGCCATACCTTTGCAGTCGCCGTACCGTTTACGCAACACTTCTGCGGGAGTATCGGGTTTGTGTCCCAATATACCTGCTTCAAAAGCGATATAACGGATATTTTGTTGTACCCAGGCATATGTGTTACGTATTTTTTCCATGTCCGTACGGCAGCCTTCGGTGATTTCTGCTAATAGACTGTCGAGTTCGGGTATGTTGCAGTCTACTTGTGCCAGTCCGTTAGACCACCGGTACATATCGTGAACATCTTTAAATGAGCCGGTTATCAGTATGTGCGGGTATATTTTACCCGATGCCGGCATATGTTTTTCGTCTTTCATGGCCGGCATGTCCGTCACGGTATAAGTGAATAAGGAGTCTCCGGCACTGTTGATGCCGCGTTCACAGTGAATAGAAGGAGTAAAATTCCTTTCTGTCAACCGGAAATGGGAGAGGGATTGCGGAATGATGAATGTTATTTGCTTTGTTTTTATAAAATAATCCTCACCCAAATAGATTCGTGTAAAATAATGCAGGTCATGAAAAGTACGTTTAAACGTAACTTCCGTCTTTTTTCCTTTACGGTCAAGATTGATGTTGAAGAAGCAAACCTTGCTGTCGTCGAAGAAGACATTTTCCGGCGTGATGCTTTTATATTCTGCCTTTCCTCCGCCTTTGGCGGAAGCTCCGTCCAATGAAATGAATTCTCCGTAGTAGGTGTAGGGTTGCAATGCAGTTCCCATTCTTGTGGCTTCATAGGATGTTTCTTTTCTGTTGCGTACGGTAGGAATACCGTCTTCTTCCATAAAGATATAGGAGTCGCTGCATTGTGTAATGACAATGTTGTCATCAAGTGTTTGTCCGTGTAAGTTGCAAACGTACAAGCACAAAAGTATACATGTATAGATACAACTGCTTTTCATGTCAGTCTGCTATAAGGTTAGATAATAGTTGTTTACAAAGATAGCAGTCTGTGACGTTTTAACAAAATAAATATTATTAAAATTACAATTTCTTGCCTTGAAGCAAGAAATTAATCTTTTTATCCGAAAGTTATTTCCCGTCGGATGCGGCTTAAGGTATATGGAGAGATATTCAAGAAAGAAGCGATTTCCTTCAGACTTATCTGGTGAACGATGTCGGGACATCTTCTCAATAATTCTTGATAGCGTATTCTAGGAGAATTCGGATATAGACTCAATAGCCGGTGATAAGTCATACAGAACAGGTTTTCTGCAATCTTACGGCCTAATAACTGGTTTTGCTGGCTTGCTGCCCAAAATGCTTCCAATTGGTTATAAGATAATTGATAGACGGTACTCTCCTTGATTGCTTCCGTATAAACAATGGCGGGTGTCTGTTTTGTGAATGACTCATAGTCTACCACAAAATCCTTTTCAAAACTGTAGCCAATGATATGTTTGTCTTCTTCCGTATCAAGGTAGAAGTAACGGAAACCTCCTTGGGAGATATAGGCAATGTTATGGCACACTTCACTTGCCTGACAAAAGAACTCTCCTTTCTTGTAAAGACGTTTTTTCCCGTTTTGCAGGAAATGTTTAATCAAAGGAGAAAGTTCCAAAAAGTCCAGATACTCGTTGAAGTGTGCCATAACCGTTATTTCTGCGGATGCGGATAGTCTATCGTATAGTGCAGTCCGCGACTTTCCTTGCGCTCCATGGCCTGGCGGGTAATCAGGTATCCTACGTTAATCATGTTGCGCAGTTCGCAAAGCTCGCGGGTGGCCTTGCTGCTCTTGAATAGTTTTTCCGTCTCCTCGTAAAGAATATCCAGGCGGTTCCATGCGCGGGTCAGGCGGGTGTTGCTGCGGACGATGCCTACGTAGGATTCCATAATCTGGTTCACTTCCTTCATGCTTTGCGTAATGAGCACACGCTCTTCGTTGGAGATGGTGCCCTCGTCGTTCCATTCGGGGATGTCTTCGTTGAAATCATAACGTTCCAATACGCTCAACGCATGCTTGGCGGCTGCATCGGCATAAACTACCGCTTCAATCAATGAGTTGGAAGCCAGGCGGTTGCCGCCGTGAAGACCGGTGCAAGAGCATTCGCCGATGGCATACAGGCGGCGGATGCTGGACTGTCCGTCCAGGTCTACCTTGATACCGCCGCAGAGATAGTGTGCCGCAGGGGCTACCGGAATGTAGTCTTTCGTAATGTCGATGCCTATGCTGAGGCATTTCTTATAGATATTCGGGAAGTGTTTCTTGGTTTCTTCGGGGTCTTTGTGGGTGACATCCAGGTACACATGCTCGTCGCCGCGCTGCTTCATCTCGTTGTCGATGGCACGTGCCACGATGTCGCGCGGGGCGAGTGAAAGACGCGGGTCGTACTTTTGCATGAATTCCTTGCCGTCCATGGTACGGAGCACGCCGCCATAGCCGCGCATGGCTTCCGTTATCAGGAAGCAGGGGCGGTCGCCCGGATGATAGAGGGCGGTGGGGTGGAACTGGATAAACTCCATATCCTTTACGGCGCCTTTGGCACGGTAGACCATGGCGATGCCGTCGCCCGTGGCCACCAGCGGGTTGGTGGTGTTGCGGTATACAGCTTCGCAACCGCCCGTAGCCATGATGGTTACTTTGGAGAGGAACGTATCCACCTCTCCGGTATTTTCGTTCAGCACATAGGCGCCATAGCATTTGATGCCCGGAGTATAGCGGGTGACGATAATGCCCAAGTGGTGCTGCGTAATGATTTCCACCGCAAAGAAATTGGTAAATACGGTGATGTTGGGGTGCTGCTTCACGGCTTCAATCAGGCTTTCCTGTATCTCCGCACCCGTATTGTCCTTGTGGTGCAGGATGCGGAATTCCGAGTGTCCGCCTTCCTTGTGCAGGTCGAATTCTCCGTTATCTTTTTTGTCGAAATTCACTCCCCATTTAATGAGTTCACTGATTTGTCCTGGAGCATTGCGCACTACCTTTTCTACGGCTGCACGGTCGCTTATCCAGTCTCCGGCAATCATGGTGTCTTCGATATGCTTGTCGAAATTGTCTACCGCCAGGTTGGTGACGGAGGCTATCCCGCCTTGTGCGAAATAAGTGTTTGCCTCTTCCAGGCCGGCCTTGCAGATGAGGGCTACTGTTCCTTTATGCGCCACTTTCAGCGCAAAACTCATACCGGCAATTCCGGAGCCGATAACGAGGAAATCGAACTTTCTTACCATAGTTTCGTGTATTTAACACCGCAAAACTACAAAATAAGTACGTTCCTTGTCTCCCTTATGGGCATTAATTCGTAAAAATACCTACCTTAGCGGCAAAAACCGGATAAAATGAATCGAATTTTTCATGCGCGTATCGCTGCCGGACAGTATTTGTTTGTTGCTTTGGCAGGTGCAATAGCCGTTTACGGCCTTTGGGAAAAGCAAATTCTCATCGCTGTCCTTTTTATGCTTCTGCTGGTTGTCAGTATCGAGAAGTTGATTCATACTACCTATACCGTTACTGCCGACAATAAACTGTTGCTGTTTTTCGGCCGGTTTTCACGGGGGAAGGAAATCCTGCTGAAGGATATTACGTCGGTAGAGCGCGCTTCCTCCATGCAGATAGGCGGATTTGCCGTTATGCGCTATGTCCTGGTGAGGTATGGCGAGGGTAAGTGTGCAGCGCTTCTTCCCGTCAAAGAGGAAGAGTTTATCCGCCTGCTTGAGCAGCGTATGTCGCAATAAGATGATAATTATGTAAGGCATTACGCTTTTTTTTCTGAATTTCTTGTCGTATCTTGCATGCAGAAATCCATAAATGTAAGAACTATGAAATATCAAGTTGCCATTATCGGCGGCGGTCCTGCGGGATATACGGCTGCGGAAACAGCCGGAAAGGCCGGTTTGAGTGTTGTGCTTTTTGAAAAGCGGAATCTTGGCGGAGTGTGTCTGAACGAGGGGTGTATTCCTACCAAGACTTTATTGTACTCTGCAAAAACGTATGACAATGCATGCCACGCATCCAAATACGCGGTCAGCGTGTCGGAAGTTTCGTTTGATTTGTCCAAGATTATAGCACGCAAGCAGAAGGTTGTGCGGAAACTGGTGTTGGGTGTCAAAGGAAAACTGACTGCCGGCAATGTGACCATCGTGACCGGCGAGGCTTCCGTCATAGATAAGAATCATGTTCTGTGCGGTGACGAAACTTATGAATGCGATAATCTATTGCTCTGCACAGGTTCGGAAACATTTATTCCGCCCATTCCCGGAGTGGATACGGTGCCTTACTGGACGCATCGCGATGCGTTGGACAATAAGGAGCTTCCAAAGTCACTGGCCATTATCGGTGGTGGGGTAATCGGTATGGAGTTTGCCTCATTCTTCAACAGCCTGGGGGTAGAGGTCACTGTCATCGAGATGCTGGACGAGATATTGGGCGGAATGGATAAGGAGCTGTCCGCCATGCTTCGTGCGGAGTATGCCAAGCGCGGCATTCAATTCATGCTGGACACAAAGGTGGTAGCACTGTCCGAAGTTGCGTCCGGAAATGGAGACACGCAGCAGATACAGGTAAATTATGAAAATGCCGAAGGTGCGGGTTGTGTAATTGCGGAAAGATTATTGATGAGCGTCGGCCGCCGTCCCGTAACGAAAGGCTTCGGATTGGAGAACCTGAATTTAGATAAAACGACGCGCGGAAATATACAGGTGGACGGACAGATGCAGACTTCCGTTCCGGGGGTATATGCCTGCGGGGATTTAACCGGATTTTCTTTGCTGGCCCATACCGCTGTGCGCGAGGCGGAAGTGGCGGTACATGCCGTACTGGGGAAGAAAGACTGTATGAGTTACAGGGCTATTCCCGGTGTAGTATATACCAATCCTGAGATTGCGGGTGTGGGAGATACGGAAGAGGCCTTGCAAAGAAAGGGTATTCCTTATCGTGCCGTCAAGCTGCCTATGGCTTATTCCGGTCGCTTTGTCGCGGAGAATGAGGGCATTAACGGTATGTGCAAGTTGTTGCTGGCGGAAGATGATACCGTTTTGGGAGCACATGTGCTGGGCAATCCGGCTTCGGAGATTATCACGCTGGCCGGTATGGCTGTCGAACTCAAACTGACGGCCTCGGAATGGAAAAAGATGGTATTCCCGCATCCTACGGTAGGCGAAATCTTTAAGGAAGCGCTTTGATAGACAAAATACGGGGTGTTATGAAAATCGTGAAGCTGATGACTTGCGATTCTGTGGCGGTTATCGTTTCTTTGTTGTCCGGTTGCCGGAAACAGCCGGATAACAGAGAAACTGAATGATAGCTTGTAAGAAGATGAGAAAATATTGCTTATTCCCGATTGTATTGATTTTGACGTTGATTCCCTGTGTATTGCCTGCACAGGGAATATCACCTGAAACAAACTCTTTGTCTTCGCAACTGGATACATTGATAAAGTATCAATTGCCCGCAGGCTCCAATGTATCTGTTTCAGCATACGACCTGACCGCCAATAAGGTTCTGTATGATTATCAGGCGGATAAACTTTCCCGTCCGGCCTCTACGATGAAGCTGCTGACTACGATTACGGCGCTTGCGCGTCCTGAGGCGGACGAGCCTTTCCGTACGGAAGTCTGGTATAAGGGAGTGATTGAGCGTGATACGCTGAAAGGGGATATATACGTTGTCGGCGGCTTCGACCCTGAGTTTGACGACGAGGCGCTGGATTCTTTGGTCGGCAGCGTGGTGCGGCTGCCTTTCTCTGTGGTTCAAGGCAGGATATATGGCGATGTTTCCATGAAAGACTCCCTGTATTGGGGAAGCGGCTGGCTGTGGGACGATACGCCCCATTCTTTTCAGCCGTACCTGTCGCCGCTGATGCTCGATAAAGGAGTGGTTACGGTGACCGCTTTTCCCGGTGCACAAGGTGATACGGCACGTTTGGAATGTACTCCCGTTTCGTCTTATTACACGCTGGCCAATACAACGAAAACCCGTACCCCCTCTGCCGGACGTTTCCGCGTATCCCGCAACTGGCTGGAGAACGGCAATGAACTGGCGGTATCGGGTAATGTGGACGGGAGGCGTACCGGTACGGTGAATATCTACTCTTCGCAGGATTTCTTTATGCACACCTTCCTGGAGCGTTTACGGGCAAAAGGCATTTATTGTCTGTCGGATTATTCTTTCCGCGAGTTTCAAAAAGACAGCGTTTCAGTGCGAATGGCATCTTATAGCACTTCTGTACAGGCGGTAGTCAACCGGATAATGAAGGAGAGCGACAATCTGAATGCAGAAGCTCTGTTATGCCGTTTGGGTGCACAGTTTACGGGCGGCAGGCATGTTTCGGCTGCGGACGGGCTTTCGGCTGTCCGTCAGTTAATCGGAAAGCTGGGTTATCTCCCCGACCGCTATAATCTGGCAGACGGTTGCGGGCTTTCCAACTATAACTACATCTCCTCTGAACTTTTAGTCGCTTTCTTGAAATTCGCTTATTCACGCACGGATGTGTTTCAGAAACTGTATAAGGCGTTGCCTATCGGCGGAGTGGACGGAACACTGAAGAACCGTATGAGGAAAGGGACGCCTTCTTATAAGAATGTGCATGCCAAGACCGGTTCTTTTACGGCTATAAACTGCCTGGCTGGTTATTTGAAGGCAAATAACGGACACCACATTGCTTTTGCCATTATGAATCAGAATGTGCTTTCCGGCAGGGAGGCGCGTAAATTCCAGGATGCAGTCTGTGACATGCTTATCCGATGAATGGCCGGTTGGTGTGAACTTTATTTTTCAGGCACGGAATTACGCAGGTTGCACGGATTTTTTCAGTTTAATCCATGCTGCACTTTTCATCCGTGCAATCCGCGTAATCCCGTGCCTGAAAGGTCTTTTTAACGGAAGGAACTGTCTTTATTTATACTGTGCCCAGTCCACATTCTTCATATCCCCGCTTTTTGCCAGTTCGGCGTGCATAGCCAGAGCGGCACGCATGGAATGAGGAGTCTGCGCTTTGCCGTCGGTCAGTTTCAGATAATCCCACAGGATATTCTTGTAGTCCGGATGAACACAGTTCTCGATGATTGCCTGTGCACGTTCTTTCGGGCTCTTGCCGCGCAGGTCGGCAACACCTTGTTCGGTAACGATGATGTTGACATCATGCTCGCTGTGGTCCACATGGGATACCATCGGTACGATGGCGCTGATTTTGCCTTCTTTGGCTACGGACGGGCAGGTGAAGATGGAGATGTAGGCGTTGCGCGTAAAGTCGCCCGAACCGCCGATACCGTTCATCATCTTCGTACCGCCGATATGGGTGGAGTTTACGTTTCCGTAGAGGTCGGCTTCGATGGCCGTGTTGATGGAGATAATACCTAAACGGCGCACCACTTCGGGACTGTTGGATATTTCCGACGGGCGGAGAACCAGCTTGTCGCGGAAGAAGTCCATATCCTCGTATATACCGTTCAGGCAGTCGTTGGTTACGGTCAGTGAGCAGGCGCTGCCAAACTTCACGCGGCCTTCGCGAATCAGTCCGATAACGGAGTTCTGGATAACCTCTGTGTACATCTCGAATGCCGGAATCGTCTTGTCACGTCCCAAAGCACCTAATACTGCGTTGGCGATGTTGCCTACGCCCGACTGTAACGGGAGGAAGGTGGAAGGGATGATACCGCGTTTCATATCTGCGGCAAGGAAGTCGGCTACGTTCTGTCCGATTTTGTCGGTCAGCGGGTCGGCAGCGGCGAAAGAGCGGGCTTCGTCCGGCCAGTTGGTTTCCACGATGCCCACAATCTTTTTCGGGTCTACCTGGATGTAAGGCTGTCCGATACGGTCGCTCGGCTTGAAGATAGGTATTTCGCGGCGGTAAGGCGGGTCGAGCGGTTCGTAGACGTCGTGCAGGCCCATGGCGTTTTTGCTGTGTGCTGCATTCAGCTCTATGATAATCTGGTCGGCAAGGCAGCAGATAGTGGGAGCGATACCTCCGGCAGCAGTCAGGTAGATTTTACCGTCGGGAGTCACCTCGCAGGCTTCGATGATGGCGACATTTACTTTTCCCATGAAACCGTAGCGTACTTCTTGCGCCATTTGCGACAAATGGATATCATTGTAGGCAATCTCGCCGTTGTTCACCGCTTTACGGAAATCGGGGTTGGTTGTGTAAGGAGCACGGTAGCGGATGGCTTTGACGCGTGAGAGGACACCGTCGCAGGAGTCGCCGGTTGAAGCTCCTGTAAAAATGCCTACCTGGAAAGGGTTTCCTTTGGCATGTTCCGCTTCTGCTATTTTTGCCAGTTCAGCCGTAACGGCTTTGGCTGTGCCTGCGGGAGTAAATCCGCTCAGGCCGATATTGTAGCCATGTTTAATCAGGCTTGCAGCTTCTGCTGCTGAAATGTAATTAAATGCCATAATGTTATAGTTATTTTTTCGTGTAAGGAATCAACTTTATTTTCAATCGCATTAATACTTTCGTTGTAATATCTCTCCCCAGATGATGGCTTTGCGTGCCTCTTCTGCCGAGTGTATTTCAAATTGGGATGAGGCCTCGGTGGGTTCGGGAGACATATTGTCGGTGTTTGGACAGACGGGAGGTTGTTTGGGAGCGGACTTATGTTTCTTTGCGGCTTTCTTTCGCGGCGCGCTTACTTCCGGTCCGGGGTTTTCGGGGTTATATCCGTCATAGGGTACGCCGTTCCAATTTTCCGGAAAAGGACTTTCTGCATCGGGCATAGGCATGGCGGGACCGTTGCCGGTACTGGTTTTCGCTTCTTTCCTGGCCTGTCTTACGAAGCCGATAGCAATGATGCCTATCACGAACAGAAATTTGAAGATGTCTTCCATAAGTCTTTCTTTGTTTTTTACATCGCCAAAGGTAATTATTTAATCTGATTGTAACCAATAAATTGGCATTAAAAAAGGGCAGCTTCACAGCTCCCCTTATTTTTTTTAACCTAAACCTTAACTATGAAAAAATCTAATGTTTCTTTCATTTCACAAAAATGGAAATTTATTCTAATAATGCCAAATTAACACTCGGAAAATGTTTAGTCGCTTAACATTAATTAGTAGAAATCTGTCAATTAGAGGAAGTTAAGTGTTATTTTTCCACAGTTTCACTGCTTTATTGAACGTGAAGATGTATCTTTGCGGCGAAACTAAAAAAATAAGAAACAATGGAAAATATGACGGGAGCAGACTTTAAATCTGCAACTGCTGATGACAACAGAAAGTTGTTCATCGAGACGTACGGCTGCCAGATGAATGTGGCAGACAGTGAAGTGATAGCCTCTGTGATGCAGATGGCGGGGTATTCGGTGGCCGATACACTGGAAGAGGCGGATGCGGTATTCATGAATACCTGTTCTATCCGCGACAATGCCGAACAGAAAATTTTAAACCGGCTGGAGTTTTTTCATTCGCTCAAGAAGAAAAAGAAGAATCTGATTGTCGGTGTGTTGGGATGTATGGCGGAACGTGTCAAGGACGGCCTGATTACAAACCACCATGTCGACTTGGTGGTGGGGCCGGATGCTTATCTCAGCCTGCCCGATTTGATTGCGGCTGTGGAAGCCGGTGAGAAAGCCATTAACGTGGAGCTGTCCACAACGGAGACCTACCGCGATGTGATACCTTCGCGTATCTGCGGCAACCACATCTCCGGCTTTGTCTCTATCATGCGCGGTTGCAATAACTTCTGTACCTACTGCATCGTTCCCTATACGCGCGGACGGGAACGCAGCCGTGATGTGGAAAGTATCTTGAATGAAGTGGCGGATTTGGTGGCTAAAGGCTATAAGGAAGTGACCCTGCTGGGGCAGAATGTCAACTCGTACCGTTTTGAGAAGGCAAACGGGGAGGTTGTCACTTTCCCTATGCTGTTGCGCACCGTAGCAGAGTCTGCACCAGGCGTACGCATCCGTTTCACTACTTCCCACCCCAAGGATATGAGCGATGAAACCCTGCAGGTTATTGCGGAAGTGCCCAATGTGTGCAAGCATATCCACCTGCCCGTGCAGAGCGGAAGCAGCCGTATCCTGAAACTGATGAACCGTAAGTATACCCGTGAATGGTATCTGGAGCGTGTAGATGCTATCCGCCGTATCATTCCCGACTGCGGTTTGTCTACGGATATATTTTCCGGTTTCCATTCCGAGACGGAAGAAGACCACCGGCTTTCCCTTTCCCTGATGGAAGAATGCGGTTATGATGCCGCCTTTATGTTCAAGTATTCCGAGCGTCCGGGTACGTATGCCAGCAAGCATTTGCCGGATGATGTGCCGGAAGAGGTGAAGATCCGCCGTCTGAATGAAATCATCGCTTTGCAGAACCGCCTTTCTGCCGAAGCCAACGCCCGCTGCGTGGGTAAAACCTACGAAGTATTGGTGGAGGGAGTGTCCAAGCGTTCGCGCGACCAGCTCTTCGGACGTACCGAGCAGAATCGGGTAGTGGTTTTCGATAGGGGTACGCATCGCGTGGGCGATTTTGTGAACGTGAAAATCACGGAAAGCAGTTCGGCAACGCTGAAAGGAAAAGAAGTGTGATTTTGCGGTAATATTGCCGGTAATTTTACCGGTAATATTACCGCAAGTGATATATAATATATATATAAATATAATAATACCAGTCAGTATAAATACTGATCGGTTTGAAGCGTAAAAAACGCAATTTTACTATCCTGCAAGGTCCGTTTCCGGAATGCCGCGGGTTTGCTTCCCAAATACCGTGAGTTTACTCCCGAAATGCCGTGTGTTTGTCATGAAAACGCCCGGCATTTGTGTTTGAAATGCCTGGCATTTCAGGAGCAAACTCACGGCATTTTCTTTTTAAATAATTCACTTTTCAAAAACAAACTACAGGTTATTCATTTCTAGATATTTCGCTTGACGCTATCTTTATTGTTAAATGGATTTTTTATTATTGATGCTCTGTTTTTTTACTTGATATTTCCTGTCTCTTATACACATCTGACGCTGCCGACGAAGAGGATAGTGTAG
>ENA-OZDC01000589-OZDC01000589.1-human-gut-metagenome-genome-assembly--contig:-NODE-589-length-18763-cov-13.477336_pt1 | contig 18763 bp, 16 predicted proteins | sample MGYA00244082_ERZ653570 | MGnify/ENA primary metagenome ERZ653570 (study PRJEB26926, sample SAMN06164919) | human gut metagenome | biome: ENVO:00009003; feature: ENVO:2100002; material: ENVO:00002003... | reverse complement strand
TAATAGGTCGAGGGCTTGACCAAGACGGCTTATAGAGGTTGTTGGAAATGTTAAGATATTTCGGAAAAGTTTTTAGTATGTGGTTTTGAAGGAACATAAAGAGAGGTAATCTTCGGATTATCTCTTTTTTTTTATGTAGATATATGGTATAATTTTAACATATATGTCGGAGGTGTTTGCTATGGATACACATATTTTATTGGAAAACGGAACTAATGAATTGGAAGTATTAGAATTTATAATAGGAACTAATCATTATGGTATTAATGTCGCAAAAGTGCGTGAAATTGTACCATACGAAAAGATAACGCCGGTTCCTAATGCACATGAATATGTTGAAGGTATATTTATGCCAAGGGATACGATGATATCGGTTGTTAATCTTGCAAAAGTGACCGGTAATTACAACTGTTGTCATAGTGATTCGGATATGTTGATAATAACTAACTTTAATAAGTTGCATATCGGTTTTCATGTAGAACAAGTAGCAGGTATACACAGAGTATCATGGGAGCATATAATCGTACCGGATGCAACAATTAATTCAGTTGACCATGGAATAACAACAGGCGTAATTAAGATGGATGACAGAATTATCATTATACTTGACTTTGAGAAAATAATTAGTGATATTTCACCTGAGACAAGTCTTAAAGTTAAAGAGATTGAAGCTCTGGGAGAAAGAGAACGAAATGATTATCCTATTTATATTGCTGAGGATTCTGCGTTATTAGCTCAGCTTATACATGATTCATTGTATAAAGCAGGATATGTCAACATAGATATCTCAAATAACGGACAGGCATGCTACGACAAGCTGGTTGCACTTAAAAATCAATATGGCGATAAAATAACAGACCATGTTAAATGTGTCATTACAGATATTGAGATGCCTTTAATGGATGGTCATCGTTTAACAAAATTAATTAAGAGTGATGATATACTGAAGAACATACCTGTTGCAATTTTTTCTTCTTTAATAACTGAAGAAATGGAGCGTAAGGGCAGGGAGCTTGGAGCAGATATTCAGATGTCCAAGCCTGAGATAGGTCAGCTCGTATCAGAACTGGATAAATTATTCAGTAAATAATCGGAGGAACTAATGGCAAAAACTGATGAAGAGGAATATCTTGATTCTTTGTTAAAATCTATGTCAATGGATGGATCGGATAATACTACAAAAAAAGTTAATGATACAGACATAAAAAAATCGTCAGAAGAATTGGATAATTTTGATACATTATCATTTGATGAAAACAACAATAATAAAGAGAAAAGTAAAGAGACCGGATCTACAGAAGATAATAAGCCGGAACAGGAAGATTTGGATTCAAGAATTCTTAATGAGATGCTTCTTAATGATTCTAAATCCATACCTGATGAAGCTCATACTGAAGATGACAATATTGATAAAGCAGATGATAATGTTAATGAAACCGGAAAGGATTTTTCAAAAGATAATACGGATGAAACATCTGTTGAAGATATGTTAAAAACAGTCCAGAATAATTCTTATGAACATAATAATGATGAAATGGCTGATATTCTTGCATTGGATGATGGAATGACAGTTGATGATGTTCCTGATGATATTTCGGAAGAATCAGTACTTACAGATGAAGAAAACCGTAAAGTTCAGGATATATCGTCAAATAGTACCGTTGAAAATGATAAACCTGTAGAAAAAAAAGAAAAGAAAAAGAAAGAAAAAAAGAAAAAAGAAAAACCAAAAAAAACTGATAATACCGATAAAAATGGAAATAAAAAATTCAGCATCAAAAACTTTTTTATAAAATTTGATGACGAAGACGATGCTGCCGTTAATATTGAAGCAGATAACAACCAGAAGCTTATAGATAAGTTTTATGGTGATAAAAAATCACTTGATGATGCGGATGTAGAAGCAGACAATTCTAAGAAAAAGAAACCAAAAAAAGAAAAAAAACCTAAAGAGAAAAAACCTAAAAAAGAGAAAAAGCCTAAAGAAAAAAAGATTTTTTCAAAAGATGATATGCAGAAAGTTTCTTTTTCAAAAATACTTGTAATTATATTATTATCAGTGATTATCTGCATAGGTATTGTTGTATCTTCCAAAATAGTAAATTACAAAATTAATCTTAATAATGCTAACGAACTTTATCTCAGTGGAAATTATTCCCAGGCATATGAAGTCCTTAACGGAATGGATATAAAGGATAAAGATAAAGATTTTTATGAAAAGACCAGAATAATGGCGAATTTATATCAAGGTATAAGCTCTTATGATAACTATATTGCTATCGGAGATACTACATCAGCAATTATTTCTTTAGTAAATGCTGTGTCGAGAAAGGCAACTCTTGGTGATGATATATTGAAATATGATCTTACAGATAAAGTCGACAATGTTTATTCAAAGATTCTTTCAATCCTTAACGTATACGGGATCAATGAAGAAACTGCCCTTGATTTAGGCACAACAGATAATTATTCCGAGCTGCGAAAAAAGGTAAGCTTATACGGAGGTACAGTTAAGTGATAGCAATAATAGATTATGATGCCGGTAATATAAAAAGTGTTGAAAAAGCTTTTATGTATCTCAATCAGGAAGTTGTGGTTACAAGGGACCAGGACACTATAATGAAGGCCGACAAGGCTGTATTACCAGGTGTAGGTTCGTTTGGTGATGCAATGAATAAGCTGTACGAATACAATCTGGTGGATACAATCCACGAGTTTATAGATTCAGGTAAACCGTTTCTTGGAATTTGTCTTGGCTTACAATTGTTGTTCGAATCGAGCGAAGAATCTGAAGGTGTTGAAGGACTTGGTATTTTCAAGGGCAGGATTAAGAAATTTAATATGAATACAGGATATAAAATACCTCAGATTGGTTGGAATTCCATCAGGATAACACCTGGTTCAAGGCTGTTTAAAGGGATAAAAGATGAATCCTATGTATATTTTGTCCATTCATATTATTTACTTGCAGAAGATGAAAAGATTGTAGCGGCAAGAACGGAATATGCTGACAAATTTCATTCGGCAGTTGAAAAAGGTAATGTTTTTGCGTGCCAGTTCCACCCTGAAAAAAGTAGTACTACAGGGCTAAAAATACTTGAAAATTTTGCTGAAATTTAGGAGTACATATGTTTACAAAAAGAGTAATACCTTGTCTTGACTGCAAAAACGGTCGTGTTGTAAAAGGAACAAATTTTATTGATTTAAGAGATGCAGGAGATCCTGTAGAAGTAGCGACGGCTTATGATAAAGAAGGAGCCGATGAAATAGTTTTTCTTGATATAACAGCTACTTCCGATGATAGAAATACAACCGTGGATCTTGTAAGAAAGGTTGCTGAAAAAGTTTTTATTCCGTTTACGGTTGGTGGTGGTATCAGAACTGTTGATGATTTCAGGACATTGTTAAGAGAGGGTGCAGATAAAATTTCTGTAAATTCTGCTGCAATTAATAATCCTGATTTGATTAATCAGGCAGCTGATAAATTCGGCAGTCAGTGCGTTGTTGTTGCCATTGATGCCAAAAGGCGTCATGATAACAGTGGGTTTGACGTATACCGTTCAGGTGGAAGAATCAATACAGGCCTTGATGCTGTTGAATGGGCAAAAGAAGCATATAAAAGAGGTGCGGGAGAAATATTACTGACAAGTATGGATTGTGACGGAACAAAATCAGGATATGATATAGAACTGACCCGCAGTATTACTGATGTTGTAAATATACCGGTTATTGCTTCAGGCGGTGCAGGTAAAAAAGAACATTTTGCCGATGCATTTTTAAAAGCAAATGCTGATGCGGTTCTTGCAGCTTCATTATTTCACTATAAAGAGTTGGAAATTATAGAATTAAAAGAATATCTGAAATCTAAAGATATACCTGTTAGGATGTGATTAAATTTGGCAGCAATAAGTAATGACTGGTTAGAAGTAGTGACACCGGAATTCACAAAATCATACTATAAAAAATTATTTAATTTTGTAAAAGATGAATATAGTAAGCATATAATATATCCACCATCGGAAGATATTTTTAATGCATTTCACCTTACACCTTTAAATAGTGTTAAAGTTCTCATTCTTGGACAGGATCCATACCATAACGAACATCAGGCACATGGCCTCAGTTTTTCTGTACTGCCGGACCAGAAAGAGATTCCTCCATCGCTACAGAATATTTATAAGGAACTTAATTCTGATTTAGGATGTTATATTCCTGATAATGGATATCTTATAAAATGGGCAAAACAGGGAGTTCTTTTATTAAATACTGTACTAACGGTAAGAGCACACAGTGCCAACAGTCATCGCGGAATGGGCTGGGAACAGTTTACGGATGCGGTTATAAGAGGTTTAAATAAGTTAGATAAACCTATAGTTTATATGTTGTGGGGTTCGCCGGCACAAAAGAAAGCCGAGATGCTTGATAATCCTAAACAACTTGTGCTGAAAGCACCTCACCCAAGTCCTCTATCGGCATACAGAGGTTTTTTTGGATGCAAACATTTCAGCAAAGCTAACGAATTTCTTTTAAAAAACGGAATAGAACCTATTGATTGGCAGATAGAAAATTTACACTAAAAAACAGCTATAGTATATCGTGTTATCTGATATATCTATAGCTGTTATTTTATTACATGTTTTTTTTGGCCGTTGAAAGCATTAGTTTGATTCGGTTAAGCTGGTTTACTTCACTTGCACCTGAATCAAAATCCACGGCAATGATATTAGCCTGAGGAAATGCTTCTCTGATTTCTTTAATAACACCTTTACCCACAATATGGTTAGGAAGACATCCAAATGGCTGGCAACATACAATGTTAGTTGTTCCGCCGTTAATCAGTTCAATCATTTCCGCTGTTAATAACCATCCCTCACCTGTCTGGTTACCGTCAGAAACATAAGGTCTTGACAATGCCTGCAATTCTCCGATTGTAGGAGGTGCTGTAAAACGCTTACTGTTCCTTAAATATTTCTTTGATTTCTTACGGACAAGTTCAATAGCCGAAATAACAAGGTCAGAAACAGCCCTTGTCTTTTTAGAAGAACCGAGATGTTCTGTTTTAAAATGGGAGTTCTGTGCACAATATAGGAAAAATCCTATAAAGTCAGGAACTACGGCTTCCACTCCTTCTTTTTCCAACAAATCTACGATTCGGTTATTTGCGGTAGGATGGAACTTAACAAGTATTTCACCTACAACACCTACACGAGGTTTCTTAATATCTAAAAGTGGAAGATTATCAAATTCTGTTATGATTTCTTTTATAATTTTATTGAATTTACCCAGTGAAACACGTTTTTCTTTAAAGAAATCAGCACATTTATTTTCCATCTTTGCAGCAAGCTCATTGGCAGAACCCGGAACTGATTCATAAGGTCTTGTCCTGTATAAGACATTCATAAGAATATCTCCGAAGTGAAGACTCATTATAACTTTTTTAACAAGATCAAAGTTATATTTAAGTCCTGAGTTGGTTTCAATTCCCTGGACACTGAGTGATATAACAGGGATATGCTCTAAGCCGGCTTTTTGGAGAGCTCGTCTTATGAAACCGATGTAATTGCTTGCTCGACAGCCACCGCCTGTCTGTGTAATTACGACAGCGGTTTTATTAAGGTCGTATTTACCTGAAAGTAAAGCTTCCATAATCTGGCCGGTTATGATAATCGATGGATAACAGGCATCATTATTCACATATTTAAGACCTGTATCTACGGCAGATTTTTCAAAGTTTTGGAGCATTACAAAATGGTATCCGCAGGAACGTAATGCAGGTTCAAGTATATTAAAATGAATAGGAGATAGCTGAGGGCAGAGGATGGTGTAGCCTTCTTTCTGCATATCTTCTGTATATTCAACACGTTTATAAGCTGATGATTTATATTCACGCTTGTAATTTTTTTTGTCACGGACTTTTAATGCTGCTATAAGTGATCTGATACGGATTCTTGCTGCACCAAGGTTATTTACCTCATCAATTTTTAAAACAGTATATATCTTGTTGCCTGAAGACAGGATGTCATTTACGTTGTCAGTTGTTACAGCGTCAAGTCCGCAGCCGAAGGAATTAAGCTGAATCATATCAAGGTCATCACGGGTCTTTACAAAGCTGGCGGCGGAGTAAAGTCTGGTGTGGTATGTCCATTGATCCATTGCTATTATTGGTCTTTCTACTTTACCGAGGTGTGAAATGGAATCCTCTGATAAAACAGCAAGTCCGTAAGAATTGATTAATTCAGGTATCCCGTGATTGATTTCAGGGTCTACATGGTATGGACGGCCTGCAAGAACAATTCCTTTTCTTCCTGTTTCTTCAAGGTAACGGAGTGTTTCTTCGCCTTTTTTCTGTATGTCATGACGGCAGTTCATCATTTCTTCCCATGCAAGATGACATGCTTCCTTAACTTCAGATGAAGTCATTTTAAATTCTTTGGTAAATACTTTAACAAGCTCTTTGGTTGCCACTTCTTCATTAAGGAATGATACGAAAGGATCCATAAAATGAACATTTTGTTCCTTGAGCTCTTCCATATTATTTTTAATGTTTTCACCATATGAGGTTACAATAGGACAGTTAAAGTGGTTGTTTGCATTTTCATCTTCTTCACGCTCGTAAGGTATACATGGGAGAAAAATAAATTTAATGTTCTGTTTTATAAGCCATGATACATGACCATGAACAAGCTTGGCAGGGTAGCACTCTGATTCGCTTGGTATTGATTCTATTCCAAGTTCGTAAATTTTTCTGTTAGAAGAAGGTGAGATTATAACACGGAATCCCAACTTTGTGAAAAATGTATGCCAGAATGGATAATTCTCATACATATTGAGTGATCGTGGTATACCTACAACGCCTCGTGGTGCTTTATCCGCAGGAAGCGACTGATAAGAAAAAAGTCTCTTATTTTTGTATTCATACAGATTAGGAAGCTTGTCCTTGTTTTTTTCTTTCCCAAGACCGCGTTCACATCTGTTGCCGGATATAAACTGTCTGCCTCCGGTAAATTTATTGATTGTAAGGAGACAGTGGTTAATACATCCTTGACATCTTGTCATTGATGTTTCGTATTTAAGGTTAATAATCTGTTCAAGGGATAACATGGATGAAGGTTCGCCTTCGTATCTTTCCCTTGCAATCAAAGCAGCACCGAAAGCACCCATAATACCTGCAATGTCAGGTCTTACTGCCTGTACATCAGCTATTTTTTCAAAACTTCTTAAAACAGCATTATTATAGAAAGTTCCGCCCTGCACAACAATATTTTTTCCAAGATCCCTTGCATCGGATAATTTAATAACTTTATATAAGGCATTTTTAATTACGGAGTATGCAAGTCCGGCAGAAATATCAGCTACACTGGCTCCTTCTTTCTGGGCCTGTTTAACTTTAGAGTTCATAAATACGGTACAACGGGTTCCAAGGTCTATAGGATGTTTTGCAAAAAGGGCTTCTTTGGCAAAATCCTGAACGGAGTAATTAAGACTTTTGGCAAATGTTTCAATAAAAGAACCGCATCCTGATGAACAGGCTTCGTTAAGCTGTACGCCGTCAACAGTTCCATCTTTTATTTTTATGCATTTCATATCCTGACCGCCTATATCGAGAATACAGTCAACAGATGGGTCAAAAAATGAAGCAGCATAATAGTGAGATACTGTTTCAACTTCCCCTTCGTCAAGCATAAGAGCAGATTTAATGAGAGCTTCACCATAACCTGTAGAACATGAGCGGACAATATTAACGCCTTCCGGCAGTTTCTCGTATATATCCTTGATAGCTTTTATAGAGGTTGCTAACGGACTACCATTATTACTCTCATAGAAAGAATATAAAAGGGTACCGTCCTCGCCTACCAAAGCAACCTTAGTAGTTGTGGAACCTGCGTCTATTCCCATAAAACAGTTACCCTTGTATGATGATAAATCACCTTTTCTGACACTGGCTTTATTATGTCTTGTTATAAATTCATCGTATTCCTTTTCATTTGAAAATAAAGGTTCCATACGTTCAACTTCAAAATCAAGTTTTATTTTAGACTTGAGAAGTGTAATTAATTCATTTATGTCTACGGATATATTTTCATCATAAGCAAAAGCAGATCCAATTGCAGCAAATAAGTGAGAATTATCAGGTGCAATAATATATTCGTCGGTAAGATTTAAAGTTCTTATAAAAGCAGCCTTTAATTCCGAAAGAAAATGTAAAGGTCCTCCAAGAAAGGCAACATGTCCTCTTATAGGCTTACCGCAGGCAAGTCCGCTTATAGTCTGGTTGACAACTGCCTGGAATATAGAAGCAGCAAGGTCTTCTTTTGTAGCTCCTTCATTAATCAAAGGCTGTATGTCTGTCTTGGCAAATACACCGCATCTGGCTGCGATAGGATAAATTGACTGGTAATTTTTGGCATATTCATTAAGCCCGGTTGCGTCAGTCTGCAACAATGACGCCATCTGGTCGATAAAAGAGCCTGTTCCTCCGGCACATATACCATTCATACGTTGGTCAATTCCATTTGTAAAATATATAATTTTAGCATCTTCGCCACCAAGTTCAATAGCCACATCTGTTTTTGGAGCATAATATTCAAGAGCGGAAGCTACAGATACCACTTCCTGATTGAAGGGAACATTAAGATGATTGGCAAGGGTAAGTCCACCTGAACCTGTAATAACAGGATTAACTTTAATGTCTCCAAGAAGTTCTTTTGCCTTTAAAAGCAAAGAGGCAAGTGTATCCTGTATATTGGCAAAATGTCTTTCATAATCTGAAAATAAAATATCGTTGTCTTTATTAAGAATTGCAATTTTTACTGTAGTAGAACCAATATCAATTCCAAGTTTGTATAATTTATTGTTCATAAACATCTCCCTTTATAAATTGAGTTGATTTATTTTTTTGAAAAACCAATGTTACTATTATATATTAATGAAAATTGTTTTTCAATGATAATTGAAAAATAATTGACAAAAAATAATGCTGACAATATAATTAATTAGACAATTTCCAGCGCAGGAGGTTCTTATGATTAAGATATTCAAAACCACTGACAGCGGTGTATTACAAATATCAGAATTTGAAGACAATTCATGGATTTCAATGACCAATCCTACAACAGAAGAGTTATTCAGCGTATCATCAACTTACAAAATTGCACCTGATGATTTAAGGGCATCATTGGATGAGGAAGAAAGATCACGTATTGAAATTGAAGAATATTATTCACTTATTCTTGTTGACATTCCTACAATAGAAGAAAGAAACGGAAAAGACTGGTACGGAACCATTCCTCTTGCAATTATTATATGTGATAAAGTAATAGTTACCGTATGTCTGGAAGATTCACCTGTACTTACCGCTTTCATGGACGGCAGGGTGCGTAATTTTTATACGCACATGAAAACAAGATTTATATTCCAGATTTTGTATAGAAATGCTACATTATATCTTAATTATCTCCGTATAATTGACAGACGAAGTGATGCTATTGAGCAGAAGCTTCATGAGGCAACAAAGAACAGAGAATTAATTGAATTGCTTGAGTTGGAGAAATCACTGGTGTTCTTTACAACATCTCTTAAATCTAATGAAGTTGTGCTTGAAAAATTACTTAAATCCACAGCAATAAAAAAATATCCCGAAGATGAGGATTTGATTGAGGATGTAATTGTTGAGAATAAACAGGCTATCGAAATGGCAAATATATATAGTGGTATCCTTAACGGAACCATGGATACCTTCGCTTCTGTTATTTCCAATAACCAGAACAGCGTTATGAAGTTCCTCACCACAATTACAATTGTGCTTTCAATACCTACAATGATTGCCAGTTTTTACGGTATGAATGTTAAAGCGGACGGAATGCCTTTTGCCAACATAAGAGGAGGCTTCATTATTGTAATTGGTATTTCGCTTATTATTTCGCTTATTATTGCGCTTATTTTTAGAAAGAAAGATTTATTCTAAGAGGTTATGTATGAATTTTTACAACAAAATGGAAAGAAAGTTAGGTAAATATGCAATAAAGAACCTGACATTGATAATTGTTATATGCTACGCAATCGGATATGCAATCAGATATATTGTTCCGGAATTCCAACTGTATCTGACGCTGGATGTATATAGGATTTTACACGGACAGGTGTGGAGAATCATTACATGGGTTCTTATTCCGCCGTATGAGCGTAATATATTTTTTGCCCTGATTATGATTTTATTTTATTATTCAATCGGGACAGTTCTTGAGAAAACATGGGGTACGTTCCAATACAATCTTTATATATTTTCAGGATTGATTTTTACAATCATAGGAGCATTTCTTTCATATCTGTACAGTTATATAAGATTTGGAGGCATATCTGTCAGCGTAATTTCAGCTACACTGTCATTAGTGGTTACGACATATTATGTTAATATGTCAATATTTCTGGCATATGCGTGTACATTCCCGGATAATATGGTCCTATTTATGTTTATCATACCCGTTAAAGTTAAGTACTTAGGATTTCTTTACGGCGGATATATTATTTATGAACTCGTACACGGAATGATGAGCCTTGGCACATACGGATTTATATTCCCGTTTGTTATTGGTTCGTCACTTCTGAATTTTCTTGTTTTTTTTGTTACAACAAGAAAGTTTGTTATTAAAAGAATTGTGGGAACCAAGACACAGCGAACATATCGATTTAATGCAAGACATGCCAAAAACAACCAAAAGAAAGATAATGGGACGTTTACCATGCCACGTCAAGATAAAACAAGGCATAAATGTGCTGTATGCGGAAGAACCGAGAAAGACGGGGATAATCTGGTATTCAGATATTGTTCAAAATGTGATGGTAACTTTGAATATTGTCAGGATCACCTTTATACACACATTCATATGACCAAACATTAAAGTTTTTGTTGACTTATATTTAAATTTTGTGTATTATAAATAACAACATAATGATGATTACTAGAGTGAGCTTCCAAGGGAGCTCACTTTTTCTATGAGTAATCGAAACAGAAAGGATAGTGACTGTATGGCAAAAAGAGAAGACATAGAATCCAAAGCAACCGAACTTATTATGCCGATTATTGAATCCTGTGGATTTGAACTGGTTGACCTTGAATATGTTAAGGAAGGTTCTTCAAAGTACCTGCGTGCGTATATTGACAAGCCTGGCGGAATTACCGTTGACGATTGTGCTGAAGTAAGCAGACCTTTTAGTGATAAGCTTGATGAAGCGGATTTTATTGACGAAGCATATATCCTGGAGGTAAGTTCACCGGGACTGTTCAGACCATTTAAAAAAGATAAAGACTTTGAAAGAAATCTTATGGAAGAAGTAGAGTTAAAGCTTTACAGACAGGTAGATCATTTAAAAGATTACACAGGTCTTTTGAAAAAATTTGATAAAGATACAGTTACTATCGAACTTGAAAATGGTGATGAAAAGACTTTTGACAGATCTAATTTAGCAATAATAAGACAAACAGTATATTTTTAAGGAGGAAATTACAAAAAAATGAACACTGAGTTAATAACAGCACTTGATATTCTTGAAAAGGAGAAAAAGATAAGCAAAAAGGTACTTATTGAAGCAATCGAAAATTCTTTGCTTGCAGCATGCAAAAATCACTTTGGAAAGAATGAAAACTTTACAGCCAAAGTTGATACGAAAACAGGAGACTTTAAGGTAACGGCAGCTAAAGAGGTTGTGGAAACAGTAGAAGACAGCGTTACGCAGATAAGCCTTGCAGATGCACAGATGATAAGCCCTAAATACAATATCGGTGATACCATCAATGTAGAAATTAAATCAGCTGAGTTTGGAAGAATTGCGGTACAGAATTCCAAAAGTGCCATTCTTCAGAAAATCCGAGAAGAAGAAAGACAGGCGGTATATAATGAATACCATGCAAAAGAAAAAGATATTGTTACAGGAATCGTATCAAGATATGCCGGAAATAATCTTGTAATTAATCTCGGAAGAGCTGATGCAATCCTTAGCGAGGCAGATATGGTTAAGGGTGAAAAATACAAACCAAACGATCGAATTAAGGTATATGTTACCGAAGTTAAGACTGAGAAGAAGGGTCTTAAAATTGCGGTTTCAAGATGTCATCCTGAATTTGTAAAGAGACTTTTTGAGGCAGAAGTTGCAGAACTCAGAGACGGAACAGTAGAAATCAGGAGTATTGCAAGAGAAGCAGGTTCAAGAACTAAAATGGCTGTATGGTCCAAAAATCCTAATGTAGATCCTGTAGGTTCATGTGTAGGTGTAAATGGTTCCAGAGTTAATGCGGTTGTATCTGAACTTAACGGTGAAAAGATTGACATCATTAATTGGAGCAAGAACCCTGCCAACCTTATTGAGAATGCGTTAAGTCCTGCCAAAGTTGTATATGTAGCCGCAGATGCTGAAGAAAAAACAGCACAGGTTATTGTACCTGATTACCAGTTATCACTTGCAATCGGACGAGAAGGACAGAATGCAAGACTTGCAGCAAGACTTACAGGTTTCAAGATTGATATTAAGAGCGAGTCACAGGCAAGGGATTTGGGACTTCTTGATGAAGTAGAATCTTATGCGGATGAAACTACAGAGTCTGATGATGCAGAATAAAATTAGGATGTTTGCATATGGCAGTTAATAAAAAAATACCGCAGAGACAATGCGTAGGATGCGGTGAGTTTAAAGATAAGAAATCAATGATACGTGTTATCAAAACCAATGAAGATGAAATCTTTCTTGATGATACAGGCAAGAAAAATGGCCGTGGTGCATATATCTGTAAGACAGCCGGTTGTCTTGCCAAAGCTATAAAAAACAAAGGCATTGATCGTTCACTTAAGATGAAGATACCGGAAAATGTATATGATGAACTGATTAAGGAGATGAATAATATTGAGTCAAGATAGTATTTTGTCTATGATTGGACTGGCAAAGAGAGCAGGTAAAGTTGTAAGCGGAGAGTTCTCAACTGAAAAAGCGGTAAAAGAAAATAAAGCAAAACTTGTTATCGTTTCGGAGGATGCTTCAAATAACACTAAAAAACTTTTTTCCAACAAATGTTTTTTCTATAATATTCCTGTAATAATGTATTCGGATAAAGTTAGTCTTGGTCATTCAATAGGACAGGAACTTAGAACATCAGTTGGAATCATTGATGAAGATTTTGCAAAAGCAATAATTTCAAAATATGAAAAAATAGATAATAAATAAATGCCCGGATAGGGATTTGGAGGTTTAGATTAGCTTAATGAGAGTACACGAATTAGCAAAAGAACTGAATATTAATTCAAAAGAATTACTTGAATTTTTATCATCAAAAAACGAGAAGATTAAAACATCCAGCAATTCTGTTTCTGAAGATGAAATTGCTTTAGCTAAAAAGCAGTTTGTCAAGAAAGAACAGAAGCCGGTTACAGAAAATAAGCCTGAATTTAAAGAGGCTAAGGAAGTCAAAGAAACTAAAGAACAGACTAAAGAACAGACTAAAGAACAGACTAAAGAACAGACTAAAGATGAATCAGCACAGGCTCCTAAGCAGGACGTACCTGTCAAGAAAAAAATCGTTTCCGTATATAACCCACAAAACAGCGGACGGAAGGATATCAGGGATTCACAGCGTAAAAATAATAACAGGGACAGAAACCGTAATGGTTCCAATGACAATAGAAGAAATGAAAAACCTATTGACAGGCCACAGGGAATCCGTCCTTTAGAAAGACCACAAGGTGCCATAAGACCAAGTGACAGGGTTAATGTAAAACCGGATAAACAACAGGGAGACAGACCTGCAAGAAGCGGTGACAGACCTTATGGTGACAGAAACCAGGGAGACAGATCACAGAGAAATAATAACAGACCTTATGGTGACCGTAATCAGGGAGACAGACCTGCAAGAAACGGTGACAGACCTTATGGTGACAGGAACCAGGGAGACAGACCACAGAGAAATAATGACAGACCGGCAAGAAATGGCGGAAGATTTAATGATAAATTCCAGGGTGGAAAGCCTGAATTTAACAAAGAAGATAACGGCAGCAGACCACAGAGAAACAATGACAGACCTGCAAGAAGAGATGATAGAAATTCCGGTGCATTTGACGGAGCTGATGCTTTAAAAGACAGAGAAGCAAAAGACCAGCGTAACAGAGACAGAGAGAACAATCGTAAGAAGAATAATGATTTCCGCGATAAGACGGAAAAGCTTGAAAATACAAAGGCTCTTGAAAAGAATCTTCTTAACAAGAAGAAAAAAGAAGAAGCCGATGAAGATGTAATCAAGACACTTATTCTTCCTGATACACTTACAATCAAGGAACTTGCTGATAAGATGAAAGTCCAGCCTACAGCCCTTGTTAAGAATTTATTCCTTAAGGGACAGATTGTTACAATCAATCAGGACATTGATTTTGCAACGGCTGAAGAAATTGCCCTTGAATATAACTGTATATGCGAACATGAAGTTAAAGTAGATGTTATAGCAGAACTTCTTAAGGATGAGGATGATCCTGAAGATACACTTGTGCCAAGACCACCTGTTGTATGCGTTATGGGGCACGTTGACCATGGTAAAACATCACTTCTTGATGCTATCAGATCATCCAAAGTAACAGAAAAAGAAGCCGGTGGTATTACCCAGCACATCGGTGCTTACACAGTAGATGTAAACGGACAGAGTGTAACATTCCTTGATACTCCGGGACATGAAGCATTTACTGCCATGCGTCTTCGTGGTGCTAAATCAACAGATATTGCAATACTTGTAGTTGCAGCAGACGATGGTGTTATGCCACAGACTGTTGAAGCTATTAACCATGCTAAAGCAGCAGGAATTGATATTGTAGTAGCAGTAAACAAAATTGATAAGCCAAGTGCCAATGTTGAGCGTGTTAAACAGGAACTTACAGAATATGATCTTATTGCTGAAGACTGGGGTGGTTCTACAATTTTTTGTCCTGTATCTGCTCATACCGGAGAAGGTATCGATAACCTTCTTGAAATGCTTTTACTTACAGCTGAAATGCGTGAATTAAAGGCAAACCCTAACAGAAAAGCAAGAGGTCTTGTGATAGAAGCTAAACTTGATAAAGGAAGAGGCCCTGTAGCAACAATCCTTGTCCAGAAAGGTACTTTACATGTAGGTGATTTTATTGCAGTAGGACCATGTCATGGTAAAGTAAGGGCAATGATCGATGATAAGGGAAGAAGAATCAATGAAGCAGGTCCATCAACTCCTGTAGAAATTATTGGTCTTAATGATGTTCCTAATGCAGGTGATATTTTCATCTCACCAAAGACAGATAAGGAAGCAAAGACATTTGCCGAAACATTTATCGCAGAAGGCAAGAACAGACTTGTTGAAGAAACTAAATCAAAAATGTCTCTTGAAGACTTATTCTCACAGATTCAGGCGGGTAACCTTAAGGAACTTGACATTATCGTTAAAGCTGATGTGCAGGGTTCCGTGGAAGCCGTTAAGCAGAGTCTTGTGAAACTTTCAAATGATGAAGTAATTGTTAAAGTAATTCATGCCGGTGTCGGTGCAATCAATGAATCCGATGTTATCCTTGCATCTGCTTCAAATGCCATTATTATCGGATTTAACGTAAGACCTGATAATCAGGCCCGTGATATTGCCGAAAGAGAAAATGTTGACTTACGTCTCTATCGTGTAATTTATCAGGCTATTGAAGACGTGGAAGCAGCTATGAAGGGTATGCTTGATCCAAAATATGAGGAAAAGGTTATTGGTACAGTTGAGGTAAGACAGACATATAAAGCATCTGTAATTGGTACAATAGCCGGCTCTTATGTATTAGATGGTATGGTAACAAAGAATTCATCTGTAAGAGTAACCCGTGGTGATGATTTGATTTATGACGGACCAATTGCTTCGTTAAAAAGATTTAAAGATGATGTTAAAGAAGTTAAAGCCGGATATGAATGTGGTATTGTTCTTGAAAAGTTTAATGACATTAAAGAAGGCGATATGATGGAAGTTTACACAATGGTGGAAATTCCAAGATAGAGGTGATTGATTTGCGTAAAAACAGTATTAAAATGACACGAGTTAATAATGAGGTTCTAAGAGAACTCAGTAATATAATTCGCAGCGAAATAAAAGATCCCAGAATCAATCCGATGACATCTGTTGTTGCGGTTGATGTGGCACCTGATTTAAAAACCTGTAAAGCATATATAAGTGTTCTGGGAGATAAAGACTCCCAGGACAGCACTATAACCGGTTTAAAGAGTGCCGCCTCTTATATCAGAACACTTTTGGCTAAGACAGTCAATTTAAGGAATACTCCTGAAATAACTTTTATACTTGACCAGTCGATTGAATATGGCGTTAATATGTCAAGACTGATTGATGAGGTAAATGGAAATGATAAATAGTATTGATGAAATACTTTTGAATGTTAAAAATATAGGAATAACCGGACATGTCAGACCTGACGGTGACTGTGTGGGTTCAACTTTGGGACTTTATAATTATATCTGCGATAATTACAAGAATATAGAAGCTACCGTATATCTCGAGGAGTTTGAAAAGTGCTTTTCTTTTATTAATGGCAGCGATAAAGTATTGCATGATTGTGACAATGATAAAAAACATGATGTTTTTATTATATTGGACTGTGGTGACATTGAAAGAGTCGCTAATTTTATACGTCCTGTTATTAAGAATGCTGATAAAACAGTATGCATAGATCATCATACATGTAATCTTGCATTTGCAGATATAAATCACGTACTTCCTGATTTAAGTTCCACCTGCGAAGTACTTTATGAGTTATTAGACAGTAGTAAAATATCTAAAAATACCGCAGAAGCATTATATACGGGAATCATACATGATACGGGTGTATTGAAATACCAGTGCACAACAAAACGTACTATGGAAATTGCAGGAGAGCTGATGTCGAAAGGTATTGATTACACCTCAATAATAGATGACACTTTTTTCAGAAAGACTTATATCCAGAATTATATGCTGGGACTTGCACTGATTAACAGTAAACTTGTACTTGACGGAAAACTTATATATTCTTATCTGCCTTATGATGTTTTATCGGAACACAATGTGCCGGGAAGAGATCTTGGAGGAATTATAGACCAGTTAAGGTTTACTGAGGGCGTTGAAGTGGCTTTATTTATGTACGAGCTTCCTGACCATACGATTAAAGGAAGTTTAAGATCTGTAGACAAGGTAGACGTTAATATTATTGCTAACTGCTTCGGTGGAGGCGGACATGTCCGTGCAGCAGGTTTTACCGCAGGAATTCCTTATGAAGAAGTAGTAAAAAAAGTAATAACAGAATTGAAAAAACAGGTTGAAAAATGTATAACGGAATAATTAATGTATATAAAGAATCCGGATTCACATCCCACGATGTTGTAGCAAAACTTCGTGGGATTTTACACCAGAAAAAAATCGGACATACAGGAACACTTGACCCTGAAGCAACAGGAGTTCTTCCTGTATGCCTTGGCAATGCTACCAGACTTTGCGATATGATAACCGATAAAAGCAAAGAGTACAGGGCAGTACTTTTACTGGGAATATCCACCGATACCGAAGATGCCACAGGGAAAATATTAAGCCGTAAAGCTGTTAATGTGACAGCAAAAGATATCGAAAAAACCATAAATTCATTTGTCGGTAAATACAATCAGGTCCCTCCTATGTATTCGGCACTTAAAGTAAATGGACAAAAATTATGTGATCTTGCAAGAAAAGGTGTTGAAATAGAAAGAAAACCAAGGGGAGTATTTATCTATGACATAATAATCGAAAAAATAGATATTCCCGAAGTTACAATGACAGTGAAATGCTCCAAAGGAACATATATCCGTTCATTATGCCGTGATATCGGAGAGAAACTTAACACCGGTGGTACAATGAAATCACTTGTAAGAACCAGAACCGGAATTTTTAACATTGAAAATGCAGTCAGATTATCTGAAATATCAAAATGTGTGGCAGATAACAATATTGCTTCACTTATAATGCCAACGGACAGTTTTTTTAATGATTATCCTGCCGTGAATGTATCCGGAAGAAATGAAATGCTTGTAAAAAACGGAAATATGATTATTCTCCCGGAATTTAAAGGCAATAATATTAAAGTATATCTGTCAGATGGTGTATTTGCCGGAATATACGGATATGATGAGGTCTCGCACAGTTATAAACCGAAAAAAATGTTCCCTGTCCAATAAATCACGGAAAAGAGTAATTGTATGTTATATGTTAAAGATAAAAACTTTATTTCAAAAGAAAATACAGTAGTGACTTTTGGTAAGTTTGACGGTATTCATAACGGGCACAGACTTCTTATCGAAAAAGCTGTCAGAATTGGTCACGAGCAGGGAATTAAGGTAGTCCTTTGTACTTTTAATATGGATAACTGGAACGCAAAACCGCAAAAAGCAATAACGACACCGGATGAACGTGCATATATCTGTGAAAAATACGGCATAGATGTACTTTATGAATATCCCTTTGACAATGAAATTGCCGGAATGTTGCCGGAAGAATTTTTAAAATACTTCCTGAAAGAAAAACTTAATGCCAAATTTGTTGTAATAGGTGCCGACTGGAGATTCGGAAAAAACAGGTCGGGGGATGCAGCTTTGTTAAAAGCATACGAAGATAAATATTGCTACAGTTCATATGTTATCGAAAAAGAAACTTATAATAATACAGAGACTGTCTCTTATACACATCTCCGAGCCCACGAGACCGTACTAGATCTCG
>ENA-OZDC01000533-OZDC01000533.1-human-gut-metagenome-genome-assembly--contig:-NODE-533-length-20037-cov-9.294915_pt1 | contig 20037 bp, 19 predicted proteins | sample MGYA00244082_ERZ653570 | MGnify/ENA primary metagenome ERZ653570 (study PRJEB26926, sample SAMN06164919) | human gut metagenome | biome: ENVO:00009003; feature: ENVO:2100002; material: ENVO:00002003... | reverse complement strand
GATCTCCACTATCCTCTTCGTCGGCAGCGTCAGATGTGTATAAGAGACAGGAATTAAGCTGCCGGATTACGACGACCCGTCAAGCACACTTGTCAGAATGTATCTCGGCGGCGAATTCGGAAACGACCCGTCATGCGTCAACGTCTATGCGGCGTCCTCGTTTTATGCGGTGGACCGCTATGCGAGTTACAGCCGTCATTGGAAAGAGGATTATCTTTCGGGTAAGGTCATTTTAGCCGACAGATATACTTCGTCGAACGCCGTTCATCAGGCGGTAAAGCTGCCGCAGAGCGAGTGGGACGACTATATTAAATGGCTTTGCGATTACGAATACGAAAAGCTCGCCGTGCCGAAGCCCGACAGGATTATATATCTTGATATGCCCGTTGACGTGTCACAGCGACTTATGACAAAGCGCTACGGCGGCGATGAGGTGAAAAAAGATGTCCACGAGGCAAATGTAGAGTATTTGCGTCGCTGTGCAAAAGCGGCGGCGTTTGCCGCGGAAAAAATGGGCTGGGAGACCGTGGTCTGCTCCGAAAACGGTGAGCCGCGCCCCATAGCCGATATAAGCGAAGAAATATTGGGTATAGTAAAAAAAGAACTTGGTTTAGGAGAATAATTTTGCTTGAATTCAGAAACCCCGAATTATCGGACAGAGCTTGGGTAACGGGCGTAATGGAGCGTTCGGGCGATATGGCCTGCGAGTACTGCTTCGGGAACCTTTATATATGGGCGCCAGTGTATGAAAATACAATTTGCGAGTATGACGGTATGTTTTTGGCGCGCGACGGCGTAGGCGATCCGATGTATCTTTACCCGTGCGGCGACGGCGATAAAAAGGACGCCGTAAACGAACTTATACGTTATGCCGAAAATCACGACGGCGCGCGTTTAACCATGTACTGCCTCACTCCGTCAAATGTCCGTGAGCTTGAAGATATGATGCCCGGAAAGTTTGAGTTTACCGAGATGAGGGAATTCGCCGATTACATTTACAATACCACCGATCTTATTGACCTTGCCGGCAGGAAGTACCACGGCAAGCGTAACCATATAGCTTATTTCAAAAATAACCACGATTGGCATTTTGAACCGATAAACGACGGCAATATGCAATTATGTCTTGATATGAACCGGAAGTGGGAGGCTTTAAACCGCGAAAAGGACCCCGATGAAATAGATAGCGAACTTGAAGCCATAAAGCGTGCGTTCTCGAATTTTGACGAGCTCGGGTTCAAAGGCGGAGTTTTATACGCCGACGGCGAGGTTGTGGCTTACACTCTCGGCGAGGAGCTGAACAGCTCGGCTTTTTGCACACATATAGAAAAGGCGTATGCTTCGGTTCGCGGAGCTTACCCGACGGTGAACCGTGAATTTGCGGCAAATATGCTTGCTAATTATAAATTCATAAACCGTGAGGACGATACGGGAAGCGAAGGGCTCCGCAAGGCAAAGCTCTCATATTACCCGGAGATACTTCTTCAAAAGTACCGCGCTTTTTATAAGGGATAAGTTATGGAAATTCGGCTTTCTTCTCCGAAGTACAAAGAAAAGATGTATTCGCTGTGGCAAAGCTGCTTCGGCGACGACGGAGAAACAATCGATATGTTTTTCAAAAACAGCTTTTCTTATGAAAATGCGGTTATCTGCACGGACAAAGCAGAGGTTGTGTCACAACTGTTTTTGCTTCCGGAAAAGCTATCGCTCGGCGAAAAGGAGTATTTTGCATACTATATTTATGCAGCCGCTACCGCAGAGAGTTACAGAAAACAGGGTATAATGGGTTCGTTATTGGAATTTACTTCAGCTCTTGCCGCCGACAGAAAAGCCGATTATCTGTTTTTGGTTCCGGCGACGGAGAAGCTTTTTGATTATTACGAAAAATTCGGCTTTTATAAAGCTCTCTATGCCGAAAAAACCGTCTTTAAATTGACCGGCGGTGAGCCGCTCGACATTAAAAGCACCGAGCCGTCGGATATAAAAAAGGCAGCTCTCAAAAGAGAAAAGCTGTTAAAGGGCGTAAACCGTGTAGTGTGGCGAGAAAACGAAATAAAACTGTTTTCGGATTTTCTCGGCGACGACGGCAAAATAGTTTTCGGAGACGATTTTTATGTCTCGTACAGTCCGGCTGAAAACGGTGTTTTTGTCACGGAGCTTCTCTGCGGAGGAACATATGAAAACGCCTTGGACGTTTTGAAAAAAACGGGTGAAAATACGTTTTTTGTCTCTGTGCCGGAGGAAAAAGCCGCCGAATTAAAAAATTGCAAACGCACCGCCGTAGGTATGATAAAAAATATCAAAGGCGAGAAGATAAATGACAGCGTGTATACAGGGATAACGCTGAACTGAATGCTTAAAGAAAGGATTGCCGCATTCCCGCGCGGCGGTACAAAAAATGATTTATGTTTTTCTTGCGGACGGCTGTGAAGAGATAGAAGCTCTCACGCCGATTGATGTTCTGAGAAGAGCAAAAAAAGACGTTAAGGTTGTAGGCGTCGGTAAAAAAACAATAGTTTCGTCTCATAATATCAGGATTACGTGTGACGCCGAGACAACTGAGGTTTCTCCGAACGAGGACATAGAGGCGGTTATTTTGCCCGGCGGTATGCCCGGTACTTTAAATCTTGAAAAGTCGGAAAAGGTAAATGAATTTATAGACCGCGCTTCAAGCGACGGAAAGCTTATCTGCGCTATATGCGCGGCACCGTCCGTGCTCGGCCATAAAAATCTGTTGAGGGGCAAAACCGCAACATGCTTTCCGGGCTTTGAAAAAGACCTTTACGGCGCTGTTGCCACAGGTGCTCCCGTAGAACGGGACGGGAACATAATAACTGCGCGCGGAATGGGCGTGGCTCTCGAATTCGGACTTAAAACAGTCGAGGCACTTTGCGGAAGCGAGGTTGCCGAAAACATAAAAACATCTGTTCAAAGCGAGTGATAAAAATGACGGCTCAAAGTGAGGATAAAGCGTTTTTAAGAAGACGCGCCAAGGAGTACAGAAAATCACTTTTGCCGGAGGAGAAGGCGAGACGTGACAAATTTGTTACGGACAACCTGTTTGCCCTCGATGAATTTAAAAACGCTAAAACCGTTTTGTGTTATGTGTCGTCTTCACGCGAGGTTGACACATCGTGTATAATTAAACAGGCGGTGCTTTCGGGCAAAATCGTTGCCGTGCCGAGATGCGTTGACGCTTTCGGGCATATGGAGTTTTGCCGTATAGACTCTGTTTTTGATCTTGAACCCGGGGCGTTCGGCATAATGGAGCCGAACCCATCATGTGAAATTATGACAGTCTTTGATAACGGTATATGTATAGTACCGGCTCTTGTATTTTCCGAGGACGGATACCGCGTCGGCTTCGGAAAAGGCTATTATGACAGGTTTTTGCAGTCGTTTTCAGGCACAAAAATCGGGCTCGCATACGAAGAGCAGATAATAAAGAGAATCCCGCACGACAGCTACGATATTAAATCCGACATAATTGTTTCGGATAAGAAAGTACACAGAGTTTAATGAAAGGAGGAGCGCCCATGGATGACAATAAAAGAACTCCCGATGATTCATATAAGGACCTTTTGGATATTTATGCGCGTGAGGAAGACGAGCAGAAAAGACCCGAGCTTAAAAATATGGTTGAGAGAAACCGTAAGAGCGGCAAAAAGCCCTTTAAGCTTGAAATAAAAGACCTTGACTCCGAGTTTACCGACGCTCCGCAAAAAAGACCGCCTGTCAGACGAGATATGCCCGTGCATCACAGTACCGATGCGCCGGAAAGACATAACGCTCACAATGCTCACAAAAGACCGCCGGAAAAACACAAAATTCATAAAAGGCCGCCCGAAAAAAACGGTACGGCACCGCGCGGAATAAGCTATGATGACGAATTCGGTCCCATAATTACACGCGGCGGAAGAAACGGCGGAAATGCCGCCTCTTTCGGAACAGCCTCTTACGAGCAAGCGTCGGAGCAGGGTGCCGTACGTAAAAGGCCGCCGATAAAGGGTATAAAGGGAAACGAAAAAGAAATTGCGGTAAGAATAGCCGCATATTTCGTAAGAAACAAAAAAACGTGGATAACGATAGCGGTTTGCGTTGTATGTGCAATTTGTCTGTCGTCGTATCTGATTAGCTGTATGAACGATGTTTTGGCAATACGCCGCGACAGCGAAAACGTTATATCTGTTACAATCCCCGCAGAGACCAACACAAGCGACGTTATCAACATATTAAAGGATAACGGCCTTATAAAGCATAAGCATTTCTGCAAAATGTTTGCAAAGATAATGAAATACCGTGATGACAACTATATGTCGGGTATTTACTATATAACCAAGTCGATGGGCGTTGAGAAGATGCTCTCAACATTTAAATCTCCTCCGTCAACGGGCGAGACCGTAAGGCTTTCGTTCCCCGAGGGCTACACGGCAGACCAAATAGTCGAAAAGCTCGAAAAATATGAGGTTTGCTCAGCTGATGCCATCTATAAGGCCATGAGAGAGGTGGACTTCAGCAGTGAATACACCTTTATTAAGAATGAGCCGAATAAAGAGCAGCGTTACAGGAGTCTTGAGGGTTATCTCTACCCCGACACATATGATTTCTATAAGGGCGAAAATGCCTCGAGCGTTATAAGGACATTCCTAAACAACTTCCAGAAGAAGTGGACGGACGATTATCAGAAAAAAGCCGACGCACTCAATATGTCGGTTGACGATATAATAAAGCTCGCCTCCATTATAGAAAAAGAGGCTGCCGATGCGACTCAGATGCCGCTTGTATCGTCGGTGCTTCACAACCGTCTCAATAAGCCGGGGCTTTATCCGTCGCTTCAGTGCGACTCCACGGCGGATTATATCAACGATTATATTGCGAAGAATGTTACAAATGCCACGGAGCTTGCCGCCTACACCTCACGTTACAGCACGTATAAGTGCGAGGGTCTGCCCGTGGGTGCGATTTGCAACCCGGGTAACGACTCAATAAACGCGGCACTCAATCCCGCAAAGACCGATTACTACTTCTTCGCGCACGATACCAATAAAAAGATTTATCTTGCGAAAAACGATTCGGAGCGGCAGGCCAATAATATTGCCATACTCCAGGCCAATCAAAAGGCGGCCAAGTCGGCTTCGCAGTAATTTACCAGAGGAGCAATATGAAAAGACGACCCGAATTACTAAGTCCGGCAGGCGATTTTGAACGCTTTGAGGCAGCCTTGCGCTTCGGAGCGGACGCCGTCTACCTTGCCGGCAGCTCATTCGGTATGCGTGCAGGTCCGCAGAATTTTCCCGAAGAGGATCTCATAAAGGCGGTAAAGGAAGCGCACGAAAAGGGTGTTAAGGTTTATTTAACGCTTAATACGCTTCCGCGAAACAGCGAAATACCGCTTTTGCCGGACTTTATAGAAATGACTGCAAGTGCGGGAGTGGATGCGTATATTGCAGCCGATATCGGTACTATGGCATACTGCAAAAAGTATGCGCCGTCGGTGCCGCTGCACGTTTCCACACAGGCGGGCATCGTAAATTATCTCACGGCGAACGAGTTTTACAATATGGGTGCCGAGCGAATAGTTACGGCTCGTGAGCTGTCTCTGTCGGAGATTGCCGAGATAAGAGCCAAAACTCCTAGGGAGCTGCAAATCGAGTGCTTTGTACACGGCAGTATGTGTATGTCGTTTTCGGGCAGATGCCTTTTGTCAAATTATCTTACCGGTCGTGACGCAAATCGCGGCGAGTGTGCTCAGCCGTGCCGTTGGCAGTATGCGCTTATGGAAAAAACACGCGAGGGCAGGTATTTTCCGGTAAATGAGGAAGAGGACGGCACATATATATTAAACTCCGAGGATATGTGTATGATAGAGCACATTCCGGAGCTTGTAGATGCCGGAATCGACAGCTTTAAAATAGAGGGCAGAGCAAAATCCGCATATTATACGGCGGTCATAACAAATGCTTACAGAGCGGCAATCGACGCTTATGTGTGCAGCGAGCTAGGTAGCTTTGTTTTGCCGAGATGGATACTTGACGAGGTGCGAAAGGTAAGCTATCGCGACTACTGCACGGGCTTCTATTTTGATTCGCCGCACGAAAAAGCGAATATCAGCTTTGAGGGCGGTTACCGCCGCGAGTGGGATGTTATGGCGGTGGTCGAGGATTGCCGCGACGGCTTTGTTTACTGCGAACAGCGAAATAAATTCTTTAAGGGCGACACTCTCGAAAGCCTCGAGCCGGGGAAAAAGCCGCAGAGCTTTGTCGTGACGGAGCTTTTTGATGAAAACGGCGAACCCATAGACAGCACGCCGAGAGCCATGATGAAATTCAAAATACACTCCGATTTAAAATTTGTTCCCGGAACGATCCTCAGAAAACAAAATATAAAATAAAACACACGCTTCCGTTCAATAATAAAACGGGAGCGTTTTTTTGTTTTTTGAGGTGAATTATGAACAAGCGAGTTTGTGCCCTTTTCTTTTTGTTGTGTCTGTCGTTCGGCGTGCTTTTTGTAAAAATGGCGGAGCTTTGCGGCGGTAACGTGTCGGATGTCGCCGCATCAAAAAATACCGTCGGCGTGACGGTGGCTTCGTCAAGGGGCAACATTTACGACTGTAAAATGCGTCCGCTTGTCAATTGCGATACCGTTTTAAAGGCGGCGATAAAGCCGTGCGAGGAGTCATTGTCCTCTATCCGGGTCATTGTCCCCGAAAGCGAAATACCTTCTGTTTATTCGACTTTGTCTCAGGGGAAAATAGCGGTTTGTGCGTCAAATGCCGTTTTTGACGAAAAAAACATAAAGACGGCAAAAACGGTGGTGCGATACGGTGAAAACAGCCTTGCGCCGCACATAACCGGATATATCGACGGCGACGGAAACGGCGTTTCGGGAATTGAAAAGTGCTACAACGATATACTTTTGTCGTATTCGGGAACTCTGAAGGCAAGGTGTGGTGCGGCGGCTTCGGGAAAATTGCTTGAGGGTGCGGAGATTACATTTTTAAAGGATGGGTATATGTCGGCCGGCGGAGTGGAGCTCACAGTTGACAGAGATATACAAAAGCTGTGTGAATCGGCTCTCGGAAAATTTGACATCGACAGCGGTGCGGTCGTTGTTCTCGACAGCGCCACCTCCGAAATAAGGGCAATGGCGAGTACACCGTCGTTTGACCGAAATGCGCCCGAAAAAAGTCTAAACGACTCATCTTCTCCGTTTCTTAACAGAGCGATAACTCCGTACTCAGTAGGCTCGGTTTTTAAAGCGGTTGTCGCCTGTGCCGCCTTGGAAAACGGAATTCCTACAAGTTACAGCATCGTCTGCAACGGTAAATACGACTTGAACGGAGAAATATCGTTCGGCTGTTTTAAAAAGACGGGGCACGGCAATATGAATATGTATTCGGCTATGGCGGAGTCATGCAATCCGTATTTTATAAGTCTTGCGCTTAAAACCGGCAAAGAAAACATTTGCGCCATGGGTGAAAATCTCGGGCTCGGTCAAAAAATCGAGCTTGCGGACGGTTGGGAGACAAAGTCCGGTATTATGCCGTCCGCCGACAGCTTGATTTCTGAGGCGGATTTGTGCAACCTCGCATTCGGTCAGGGTCAATTGCTTGCTTCGCCGCTGCAAATGTCCGCCGTGTATGCGGCTGTGGCAAATAACGGAGTGTATCGCGCGCCCTCTCTTATGAAAGCCGTAACGGACGAGAACGGAAAGGAAATAAAAAGGGCGGAGCTGCCCGTTCCGAGGCGTGTAATTAGCGTTGACACGGCAAAAACAGTTACCGAGCTTTTACGCGAAACCGTTGTGTCGGGCAGCGGAAAAAGGGCGGAAACCGAGTATTTTGACGCCGCAGGCAAAACGGCAACGGCGCAAAGCGGCTGGTTTGATGAGAACGGGAATGAAGTGACGCACTCGTGGTTTTGCGGATTTTTTCCGTATGCTTCGCCGCGCTATGTCATCACCGTCTTTAAAGAAAACGGAGCGGGCGGTGCCTTAGACTGCGCTCCGGTGTTTAAATACATTGCCGACGGAATTAACAGATAACTTGTGCTGATTCGGCACAAAAGCTTTATTTTCTGTTCCGTAATGTTATTATTTTCCCATAATGTATCGGGGGAATGAGTATGAAGAACGAAGGGAAAAACGCAAAACACGGCTTTAAAATTATGACGGCCGTAATTACCGTATGCGCCGTTTTGTGTACGGTGTTTTCCGCGATGTCACTTGTGCTGCAGTATAAAGACCATATTATGCTGAAGAAATACGGAGATTTTGTGTCCTATGAAAATTCGACGAAAAACGCAGACGAAAAAGACGGCTTTTATCTTGTGACCAAGGAAGCAAAAGCCGAAGGTGAGTCCGATACGGCTGCAAACGCCGAAACAGAGAGTGCGGCGGTATCCTCTGCCGCAGGGCAGACTTCGGCCTCGACTTCAGTCGGCATAATTTCACAAAAAAGCTCCGGTGACGCACAGCCCACCGAAGGCACATATACAGTAAACGTGAACACCAAAAAAATTCACTCTCCGTCATGCTCCTACGCTATGAGGACGTCCTCGGAAAATAAAAAAGAGATCTCCGCCTCTGAGCTTTCCTCGTATCTTGACAACGGGTACAGCGTCTGCTCCAAATGTAATGCCGGCAGATAGTTCAAATATTCTTTTCGCCCGAAATACTCGACACATCGAAAGAGTTTGTCATCAAACCGCATTGTGCCGACGGCTTCTGAGTTTTACGCATAGTCATTTTCAACAATGCAAAAAATGACAAAACTGTGTGCTTTAAAGCCTTAATCTAACCGATTTTACAAAATGAAAAACTTTTTTTGTGAAAAATGCAAACTAAATTTTTAAAATATCAATTTTTAGCTTGCAAAATCTTAAAAGATTGTGTAAAATACATAATATATGATTTGTGAAATTGTATAAAAGTGCAGACGGGAAAATTTGCATTGCCGTTTCGGTTTAAAACAGAGTGCGGCAGGGAGGTTTTCTCCGGAGAAAAAAGATAGATGGAGGTTTTATCAATGTCGAACAGATTGTTCCAGGGTATTGTGCATCAGCTCACAGACAGTATCGACCGTACTATAGGTGTTATAGACGAGTCGGGTACCATTATTTCCTGCAGCGAACTCGGTAAGATAGGTGAGGTGCTCTCAACCGAGGTTACCGCGGTTTTCAGCGGAACGGAGGTTATATCGGTAGACGGGTATTCTTATAAGCCGTTCGGTGCGCGTATGCACCCCGAATATGCCGTATTTGTTTCCGGCGAAGACGACCTTGCCTTGAAATATCTCTCAATGCTTGCCGTAACACTCTCAAGCATTAAGCAGTATTATGATGAAAAATACGACCGCGCAAACTTTATCAAGAACGTAATTCTTGACAACATACTGCCCGGTGATATTTATCTCAAGGCGAGAGAGCTTCATTTTAACAATGATGTGTCACGCGTCGTAATTCTCATAAGAATTACCGAGCATATAGATATTTCCGCTTATGATATAATTCAGAATCTGTTCCCGGATAAGACCAAGGATTTCGTAATAAACCTTAACGAGACAGATATTGCCCTTATCAAAGAGGTTAAGCCGAATATCGACACAAAGGATCTCGAAAAGCTTGCACGCTCGATAGCCGACGGTCTCGGAACGGAATTCTATTCTCACGTTCTTGTCGGCATAGGTACTACGGTTGAGGGAATAAAGGATCTTGCACGCTCATTCAGAGAGGCTCAGGTTTCTCTTGAGGTAGGCAAGGTGTTCGACACCGAAAAGAGCATTGTGAGCTATGACAATCTCGGTATTGCGAGACTTATATATCAGCTTCCCACAACTCTTTGCGATATGTTCTTGAAGGAGGTTTTCAAGCGCGGCTCTATCGACAATCTCGATCAGGAAACGCTCTTTACAATTCAGAAGTTCTTTGAAAACAACCTCAACGTATCCGAAACCTCAAGAAAGCTCTTTGTACACAGAAATACTCTTGTATATCGTCTTGAAAAGATTAAAAAGCTCACAGGCCTTGACCTTCGCGAGTTCGACGACGCAATAGTATTTAAAGTAGCTCTTATGGTTAAGAAATATCTTGATTCAAGCCCCGTCAAGTATTAAAGAAAAGTAATTTTCCGCGCGCTGTTGCGAATGGGGAAATTGCACAATGTTACAAGTGTGATTTTGTCTAAAGTGCGCGAATATAATTTACCATATTACAAAATGGTTACAAACTTGACGTTCTATGCTATAATTAAAGGCGGTATTATGAGTGATTATACTCATTTTGCCGCCTATATTTTTTATAGCGGTTGTGTAGAGTCTCTGCCCGTCGGTATTAAACTTTACGGCAGAGTTCAGCGGTGGGAATATTGTGAAAAGCAGAGGTATGTTCTAAGTGATTGAATTTAAAAATGTATCAAAAACTTACGATAACGGGACCGAAGCGCTTAAAGATGTCAATATCAAGATAAACGACGGAGAATTTGTCTTTGTGGTCGGCTCATCGGGAGCCGGCAAGAGTACGTTTCTCAAGATAATGATGCGCGAGCAGGTACCTAACAGCGGTTCTGTTATCATAAACGGTTATCATCTTAACAATTTAAAGAAAAAAGAGATTCCTCTTTTCAGAAGGACTCTCGGTATAGTATTCCAGGATTTCAGACTTATCCCGACCATGACGGTGTTTGACAATGTCGCATTTGCGATGCGCTGCATCGGTGCCAAGGAAAAGGAAGTCAGAAAACGCGTGCCTTATATACTCAGCCTTGTAGGACTTGCCTCCAAGGCGAGAAATCTGCCGACGGAGCTGTCGGGCGGCGAGCAGCAGAGAGTTGCGCTCGCGCGTGCGCTTGTAAATAATGCGGGGCTTATAATTGCGGATGAGCCTACGGGCAACATCGACCCCGAAATGTCTTACGAAATAGTTGACCTTTTAAACCATATAAACGCAAACGGAACCACCGTGGTAATGGTAACTCACGAGCATAATCTCGTCCGTCATTTCCACCACAGGGTTATTACAATAGAGCAGGGCGCCGTGGTTTCGGACTCCGAAGACACCGAGGCGCTTCCCGATGATTACGCCACCATCGAAAGAGATTATGCTTCCGACGCGTCAAATGCGGAAAGAGCGGCGGCAGCCGCGGCTGCGGTTCAGAACATTGCCTCCTCGGAGACGGTGGAGGACCGTGTGGCCAAGCAAAAGGAAGACAGCATCAGCCCGTTTTATGTTCAGCCGAATTCGGACGCCGACCTTGAAAAGTTTATGGCGACATACGGCGTGGATTCGGATTCCTCCGACGATGACGTTGATTACTCAAAGTATCTCGACGCCATTGAAAAAAAGACCGGAGGTGACAACAGGTGAAAGGGACAAGCTTAAAATATCTTACGCACGAGGGCTTCCGCAATGTGTGGGTCAATCGCCTTATGTCATTGGCATCGGTAACCGTGCTTATGGCATGTCTTATAATTATGGGCGCGGGCATAATGATATATTTTAATATTAACAATGTAGTCGACAAGGTGCAGTCGCAAAATGTAGTAATGGTCTATGTTGCCGACGATGCCTCGGAGGACGAAACAACACAGATAGGTACCTCGCTTAAAGGCATAAGCAATGTTGAAAGCTGCGAATTTGTGCCGAAGGAAGTTGCGTTCCAGGAGCAGATACAGAGCATGGGCGGCGACGCGGCTCTGTTTGAGGGCTTTGACGAAATTCCGCTTCCCGACGCATATAAGGTCACGGTAAAGGATTTGTCACAGTTTGAAAACACCGTTTCTCAGATAAAGCAGATAAACAAAGTCGATTCGGTGCGAGAAAACAGCGACCTTGCAAGCAAGCTTTTGTCTCTTCGCCATGCGGTTTCGATAGTCAGCGTGGGGCTTGTTATAATGCTGTTCCTTGTTGCGCTTTTCATAATTTCAAACACAATACGCATAACGATGTTCTCGAGAAAGCTTGAAATTTCTATAATGAAGGCGGTAGGTGCCACAAATTGGTTCATTCGTTGGCCGTTTATGATAGAGGGTATGATACTCGGTACTATTTCCGGCATAGTATCCCTTGGAGTTCTGTGGGGACTTTATGCAGTAGCCGAAAAAGTGTTCGCGCAGACCCTCTCGTTAATCGGCTTTTCGCTCGTACCGTTCAGCGGGTACTGGTGGCAGATACTTCTCGTATTTGTTGCAATAGGATTGTTTACAGGAGGTTTCGGAAGTCTTGTTTCGATGGCTAAATACCTGAAAGAGCAAGGGAGCGTGGTCTCTGATGACTAAAAACGGTCTCAAAAGAGCTTTGAGCCTTTTACTGTCGGTAATATTCGTTTTTTGCGCGTCATTTTTACCGGCTTCTGCGGCGGATTCCAAGGAGAAGGAGGATTTGGAAAACAAAATCGCGGCTGGCGAGGCAACGAAAAAACAGAATGAGCAAAAAATAAAGGATTTGCAAAATAAAATCGACGGTGCCAAAGAGTCAAACGGCTATTCCTCGGAAAAGATTGACGCTTTGCAGGAGCAGCTTGACACGTACCAAAGTCAAATAACGGAGCTTAACAGTCAGATAGGCGACAAAAACGCCGTTATAAACGATTATCAAAAAGAAATAGACTCTCTTCAAAAGAACATAGACGAGGCAAGCGAGAGCATAGAAGCTCAGACAAAGACCGTAAACGATACATATAACCTTTTAAAGGAGAGACTTCGCGCGGCATATATGGCAGGCGAAAGTTCCACTCTTGAGGTGCTTCTTACGGCAAGTGATTATGAGGGCTTCCTCACAAGGCTTGAGCTTTTAAGTAAAACCACAAAGCATGACAGGCAGCTTATGAAATCTTTGCAGGATGATATTGCAAAGCTTAACGACACAAAGGAGCTTCTGGCGTCAAATCAGCAGGAAGTAAAAGCTAAGCAGACCGCCGTAGAGTCGGAAAAGGCGGATATTGTTTCGTCTAAAACGCAGGTGCAGTCGCTTTACAATACCGTAGATTCAAAGCAGTCTACCCTTGAAAAGCAGGTTGCACAGCGAAACGCATATATCTCGTCTCTCAGCGCAGGCTCCAAGGAATTAGAAAACAAAAATAAAGAAATACAGGCTGAGAAAGAACGCTACGATAAAAGGCTTGCGGAACTGGCGAAAAATGCGTCGCAGGGCACCGGCGAATTGCCAAAGCCCGGCGGAAACACGGGCGGCAATACAGGCGGAAACACGGGCGGCAATACAGGCGGAAACGCGGGCGGCAATACGGGAGGAAATACCGGGGGAAATACAGGCGGTTATACGGTATCTCCCAAGGGTATGATTTGTCCGCTTCAGTATCCAAACGTAACCATATCGGCAGGCTGGTACGGCTATCCGAATCACAAGGGTATTGATTTTACCACAAGGGGTGCAACCGGCAATACATACGGTAAGGAGATCAGAGCTGCGGCGGACGGTAAGGTTCTTTCCGCCGAATATCATTCGAGCTGGGGCAATAACGTCTTTATTGACCACGGCAACGGCGTTTGCACAAGATACGCTCATTGCAGCGTTATGAAGGTAAGCAAGGGGCAAACGGTAAAGCAGGGGCAGGTTATAGCTCTTGTAGGCAATACGGGTAACGTAAGTCCCGCGCCGACGCCGGCAAATCCGCACGCCGGGGCGCATCTTCACTTTGAGGTCTGGATAAACGGCACAAGGGTAAATCCCGCGCCGTATCTTCCGTAATTTTTAAAGGGGTAAATCCGGTATTAAAGGAGTTCTTTTTATTTTGAAGCATCAGAAGAAAGCATTTATACGCATTATTTCCGTTACATTAATAACAGCTATGCTGTTTTCCGTGACGGCGTTTTCGGGCTCGGCTTCGTCCGTGCAGGATCAGATAGACGAGCTTGAAAGCAAAATAAATGCCAATAATAATAAAATCAGCGATAATAAGGCGTCCGTAAACGATTTGCTCAATCAGATTTCCGATATGCAGGCTCAGCTTGATGTTTACAACGCCAAGATAACCGACCTTAACAAGCAAATAGCGGCAAAGGATGAAATTATCAACAACTATCAGGCGGAAATCGACAGACTTCAAGCCGAAATAGACGCCGCAAATATTCAAATAGAAACACAGACAGCCGCTGTCAACGTAACATACGACGTACTTAAAGCGAGACTTCGCTCGGCATATAAGGCAGGCGAAAGCTCGGCGCTTGAGGTACTCCTCGGCTCCGGCGACTATGCGAGCTTTTTGACAAGACTTGAGCTGCTCAAACGTGTTTCGGAGCATGATAATGAGCTTGTAAAGGGCTTGCAGGAAGAAATTAATGAGCTTAACAAAACAAAAGAACAGCTCTCCTCCGATCAGCAGTCACAGCAGGAAAAGCAGTCTGAAATAGTTAACGAAAAGGCCGCCATAGAGTCTGCTCGCGCAGAGGTCAAGAGCGTTTACAATACCCTTGACGCAAAGCAGTCACGTCTTGAAGCTCAGGTGAAGTCGCTCAAATCAATGATTTCAAGCCTTGATTCGCAAAATGACGCTTATCAGGCCAAGATGGATAAACTCGAGGCTCAGTCAATCAGCAATACCACGGGTTCATCCGGTAACGGTGTGCTCTCAAGCGGCATGAGCTTTCCGCTCACGTGCAATTATTACGTTTCACAGCACTACGGCCACAACGGTCACAAGGGTGTAGATATAGCCGGTGCAAATATAAACGGTCAGCCCGTTTACGCCGCGGCAGGCGGTACGGTAATTTCCGCCTCGTATCACTCAAGCTGGGGCAACAACGTGCTTATAGACCACGGCAACGGCGTGTGGACAAGATATGCGCACCTCAGCAGCATAGGCGTCAGCGCGGGTCAAACCGTATCGCAGGGTCAGTATATAGGCAAGGTCGGCTCCACCGGCAACTCCTCGGGTCCGCACCTTCATTTTGAGGTCTATGTAAATAAAAATCGAGTAAATCCCGAGCCGTATATAGGTCTTTGATAAAACCCCCGAAAGAGAGGCGTTCATTTGAATAGGAAAATATCCCTGGGCCTTGCGCTCGCATTGATATTCGTGGCTATGGCAGGCTCTGTGGCAGGTACCATGGCTGTGTCGATGAAAATGTACAATTCAATAATCAAAGATCTCCCGAAGCGTTCACAGACTTATTCGCTTTTAGCGGAGATAGACGACGTTATCCGCACTAATTACTACGGCGAGATTAACGAAACGCTTTTAAACGCGGATATGGCAGAGGGCTTTGCAAACGGCGTAGGCGACAGTTACAGCTATTATATGACCGCGTCCGAGTATGACGTATATAAAAACGAGATGAACGGTCAGAAAATGGGCGTCGGCATAATTCCGGCGTTTAATGAGGACGATATGTGCCTTTATGCGGCAGAGGTCTCCGACGGTTCTCCGGCGGCACTTAACAATATGGCTAAGGGCGACCGTATAGTTACCATAGATGAAGAGGAAGTCACGGTTTATAACTATAAAGAGCTTGTAAAAAAGCTTGAGGGCGAAAAGCTCTCGTCCGTAAATGTTGCGTTTATTCATGACGGTAATCTCGTTGCCGCAAATATGGTAAAGGGCTACACCGCGCAGACTGTTTATTATGAGACGGTAGGGCAGGTGGGTTATGTTAAAATAACCGATTTTTATTCGACCACCGCATCGCAGCTCAAAAATGCCGTAAATACGCTTATAAAGCAAGGCGTGAGCGGCATTATAATAGATTTGCGGGCAGTCTCGAACGGAACCGTAGAGTATGCGACAGACGCGCTTGATGTGCTTGTTCCTGTGGCAAGCGACGGAACAAAGGCACTCGCTACCGCCGTTGATAAAAACGGTGAAGCCATAGAGACCTTTACATCGGACGCCGACAGCATAAATGTATCCACGGTGATACTTGTCGATAAAGATACCTCCGGGCCTGCAGAGCTTTTCGCCTGCGATATGCGCGATTTCGGCAAAGCAAAGCTCGTAGGTACGGCGACAAAGGGCAACGGAACCATGCAAAGGGTTTATCAGCTGAGCGACGGCGGTGCGGTAAAGCTCACCGTGGCAGAGATAAAGCCGTATACAAGCGATGTGTATAACGGTGTGGGCTTAACTCCGGATTATCTTGTGGAGCTGTCCTCACAGAAAAAGAACCGTTTGGCGCTTTTATCTCATTCAGAGGATGAACAGTATCAAAAGGCAAATTCTCTCTTAACCTCTTCGGCAGGCGCGGACGAGCAATAAACAACAAACATTAAAATCAAAACCCCCGCATAATATTATGCGGGGGTGCTTTTATGTTCGGAGTAATTAAAATAGAAAGAATCGGCGGCGGATTTTTTAAGAGGCTTCATTATAGGCTTTTTCCGCCCGAACCCGTTATCGAGCGGATAAGCGTTTTAGGCAGTGCTCCGTTTTTTACGCTGACGCTTGTGTGTGATGAAAACGAAGAGGTCGATACGGGTGAAATATACAGCCTGCTCGGGCGGTGCGCGGGCAGAGTTATAGTGTGCGGAGGAACCATAACGGAGGACGAAAAGGTTAAGAATTTCGAGCCTCGTATACTGCCGTCCGTTATGCTTTTTAATTCCGCGGTTGATTATATAAAGAAATGCTCTCTTCCGCCGGAAAAAACGAGCGTGGCTGTTATGGATTTTAACGGCTTTCAAAAGGATAAGCTGTCTTTACTTGTTCCTCTTGCCTCAAATCTTAAGGTAATAACGGGTAATCCCGAAGAATTTTCTCCCATGCGCCGACGGCTGTATGACGATTGGGGTCTTGCGATGACCGTCACGGAAAACGTGAATGAGGCAGGCGGCTGCACATTTGTAATAGCTCCGCGAACAGATAAAAGCAATCCGGACGGAGGGTGCCTTTTATATAGGAATGAGTATTCGGGAAGTACCGTCTGCCTGTCGGGTAGCGGAGTTACTCTGCCCGATGACATAACAAAGGTTCTGCCACCGTGTAATTCGCTCTTGTTTGCTTCCGCCTTGTATGAATTGTGCGGTGCGGCACGTCTTTCCGAGCTGTGCTTTGACCGCCTTGCGGACATTAGCTCTAAAGGCAGAATTGAATAAGCGGCAGCCTTAGTGTAACAATACGTTTTTTTCTGTAGCCGAACAAAAAAAGCGGCACCGAAACTTTTTGCTTTCGGCGCCGCCGGCTTAGTATCTATAAGGCATTATTGCTTCAAAATAACATACCCCCAAGATAAGCTAAGGCATATCTCGGGGGTGGCTTTTTATTTTTTCATTTTCATGGAAATGTCAAATGCCTGAACGGAGTGAGTCAGTGCTCCGATTGATATTATGTCTACGCCGCACGCCGCAACGCCGGGTATGGTTTCGTCGGTAATTCCGCCCGAAGCCTCCGTAAGAGCCTTGCCGCCGATTATCTCAACGGCTTTTTTCATGGTGTCACAGTCCATATTATCGAGCATTATTATGTCGGCTCCTGCCTTGACCGCCTCTTTTACTTCATCAAGGTTGCGTGTTTCAACCTCAATTTTCACCGTATGACCTATCTTTTCGCGAAGCTTTTTTACGGCTCCCGTTATGCCGCCTCCGGCGTCTATGTGATTATCCTTGAGCATAGCGCAGTCGGAAAGATTAAAACGGTGGTTTTTGCCTCCGCCGCAGGTTACCGCGTATTTTTGAAGGGCACGCAGAGACGGAAGGGTCTTTCTTGTGTCGGCTATCGAAGCCGACGTTCCCTCACAGAGTTTTACTGCCTTTGCGGTCGCCGTGGCTATTCCCGACATATGCTGCAACAAGTTCAAAGCAGTTCTTTCGCCCTTTAAAAGAAGCGTGGTTTTTCCGCTGAATTCGGCTATAAGGTCGCCCTTTTTCACCTTGTCGCCGTCGTGCATATATACCTTGGCAGTAAAAGAATCGTCCAAAAGTTCAAAAACTCTCATTGCGACATCTATGCCGCAGAGAACGCCGTCTGCCTTTGAGACGAAATATGCCTCATTGCGCTGCTCCTCGGATATCAGGTAATCCGACGCCACATCGACATAGTTAATATCCTCAAGTATGGCGCGCTTAATAATGTCGTCCGTGTAAAACTGCGGTAAAATCATCCTTCGTCCACCTCTTTTAAGATTATATGGGCTACCGTGGCAAGACTTAAAGCCTCACAATAGTCGGGTGTAATTGCAAATTTGCCGTTTTTAAGTCTCATAAGTATAGTGTCAACGCGCTTCAAGCCTACTCTTACCGCGTCCATATCCGGAATTACAAAGTAAGAACGTTGCATAATCGAGCGAATTTCCGTACGCATTCCCTTTGGCAGCGGAGCACCCGAAATATCCGTTTTGTGCTCCGTGACGGTCACGTGGTCAGGGTCCTTTTTAGAAAGAGACGCTATATCGTCTGCCGCGCGCTTTCCGAATACAAGTGCTTCCAAAAGCGAGTTGCTTGCGAGGCGGTTTTTGCCGTGAACTCCCGTGTGCGAGCATTCACCTACAGCATACATTCTCGAAATAGAAGTACGCGCGTCAAGGTCAACGTCGATTCCGCCCATGAGGTAGTGCTGGCACGGGTATACGGGAATTAAATCCTTGGTCATATCAACGCCGTGTTTTAAGCATCCCTCATATATTCCGGGGAAGCGGTTTACAAGGTAATCGTGACCCTTGTATCTTATATCAAGGTAGAAGTTGTCGCTGCCCGTTCTGCGGCTTTCGAGAATTATAGAGCGCGATACAACATCGCGCGGGGCAAGCTCAAGGCGTTTGTCATATCTGTCCATAAAGCGTTCTTTGTTACAGTTGAGCAGGTATGCACCCTCTCCTCGTACCGACTCGCTTATCAGGAATTGCTCCATGTCGTTTCCGTTAAAAGCGGTGGGATGAAACTGAACGTAGCTTAGCTCCTTTATCGTAGCACCCATATCGTATGCGAGACGGATTCCGTCACCGGTGGCAACGGCGGGATTGGTGGTGTATTTGTAAACTCTGCCTATACCGCCTGTCGCTATTACGCAAAAATCCGAAAATACCGTGGCGGCAGTCTTGCCGTTTAAGAGCATATCCGCGCAAAAGCCGTTTTTAACCTTTGTGAGTTTAAAAACGTCGGCGTTTTCGACAAGCGTTATGTTGCTTCGCTTTTTGGCTTCTACAAGGAGCGCACGCACAATTTCCGCTCCCGTGGTGTCTTTGTAGTGAACTATTCTGCGACGGCTGTGGCCGCCCTCAAGCGTTTTTTGAAGAGTACCGTCGGAATTGCGGTCAAAATTAACGCCGTATTTTATCAGCTGACGTACCTGGTCGGGGCCTTCGTGAACAAGTGTGTTTACGGCGTCCGGTGTGTTGGCCTGACCGCCGGCAATCATGGTGTCGTTGTAATGAAGCTCATAGCTGTCGTTTTCAAGGCTTAAAACGGCAGCTACGCCGCCCTGAGCCAAAGAACTGTTGGAAACGGTTTCGTCTTGCTTTGAAAGCACAAGAACGGACAGATTTTCGGGCAGCGAGAGTGAAGTGTAAAGGCCGGCAACTCCGCATCCGATTATCAGAACATCATATTTTTTATCCATATATATCCGCCTTCCCGGATTTGATTTGTGTAGATTTCGGCGGCTGTGTTAAGCTTTTTCTGCCGCGTGCATTAAGGCTTGTCTTAAATCTTTGCCGTAATACCTTTTTAAGTATACCACAAAACAGAAAAAAGTGGAGATAATTTTTGCCGATTATGCATTTTGATTGCTTTATACAAATTATACTGTCGATTTTACTCTGTTTTCGGCTTATCTCGCTCTTGAAAATGCATTTTTTATTTGTTTCGGTAAACAGATATATTATAATTATTTAGCCGTAATATTTTATTTATATGGCGATATTTCGGCTGCTTCGGAATATAATAAAAAACGATTTATTCTTGCCGAGCGTAAAAAAATGTTGACTTTTTGCTCCAATAGTGTTAATATACTTGAGCAGTAAAAATTGCATATGCGCCGGTAGCTCAGCCGGATAGAGTGTTTGGCTACGAACCAAAAGGTCGCGGGTTCGAATCCCTCCCGGCGCGCCAGAAAAGGACAGATTTCGTTAGAAATCTGTCCTTTTCAACTAAATCC
>ENA-OZDC01000531-OZDC01000531.1-human-gut-metagenome-genome-assembly--contig:-NODE-531-length-20123-cov-6.969853_pt1 | contig 20123 bp, 16 predicted proteins | sample MGYA00244082_ERZ653570 | MGnify/ENA primary metagenome ERZ653570 (study PRJEB26926, sample SAMN06164919) | human gut metagenome | biome: ENVO:00009003; feature: ENVO:2100002; material: ENVO:00002003... | reverse complement strand
CAGAATGACATCGCTTGTCATCTCGAACGTAAGTGAGAGATCTCACAATAGGCTCGCTTGGCGGGAGATTCTTCGCTCCACGCTGTTCCGTTCAGAATGATAGTTATGTCATTCCGAGTGAATGCGAGGAATCTCCTACTCTCTATTGGTTGAGATTCTTCACTTCACTATCGTTCCGTTCAGAATGACAGTCAAGTGTCATTCTGAATGATCATGAGGTATCTCAGACTATTTGATTTTAAGAGAGTTCCAGACCGAAAATGTCTTTCAGTCTGTTCAATTCGGGATTTTTTTCGGCCAGCATGACAAATCGTTCACCGGGGCTGAATGCCTTTTGCCGTTCTTCGCGTTCACGTTCACGAATCCGCATTTCAAGATGTGTATTGCGCAATTCCGTGCGGAGGAAAGCCATCAGGTCGGCCCCCCGGCCATTGAGCTTATCCATTTGGGCTCTGTTATCGACCACGACCTCGAATGTTGTGGCGTCGAGCATTTGAGGCATACACAAATACATTGTCTGTACCAGTACCGTTTCGGTAGGAATCTTTTTGGTAAAACGCAGCCATGCCTCATGCAGGGCATCGAGAGCAAAAGGCTCGTTCATTTCGACAGTCGTTTCGACTGTTGCCACCGGCGTTTCCGAAGGATCCGGCTCTACACCGTGTTTGAGTGAAATACGAGGAATTTTACGAGTCGGAACTTTTGCCTGCGGAGTAGCGACTTGCGGTCTCGGAATTTGGAGGCGAGAGGCTGCCGGAGCTGCTTCTTCACCTGCCGTCCGGGGTTGCCCGTATTCCTGCTGGGGTTCAGATGCTGCTGATGGCGATTGTGCCGCGGCCTCCACAACCGACTTATTTGTTTGAGCGGTGGTCGGAGACACCGCTGGACGAGGGTTTGCGGCAGGAGTTGACGGGGTCGAAGGTATTCTTGCTTCGGACGACCGTCCTATTTCTTGCGGCATTCCGAGACTGCATATCTTTATAAGCATCAATTCCACGAGCAAACGTTTGTTGTTGCTGATACGGTAGTCGAGGTCGCAGCGGTTGCTCAAATCCATCGCCTTGTAGAGGAAAGCCTTGTCGCAACGTTCGGCTTGTCGGGCATATTGTTCGGCGACAGCCGTCCCGACGTCGAGCAACGGGAGCGTCGCCGCATCTTTACTTACCATGAGATCCCTGAAATGGCTGCTCAGTCCGTTGACGAAAAGTTGCGCTCCGAAACCGGCCCGCAATACCGAGTCGAAAACGAGCAAGGCCTCCGGGACATTACCGTCCAACAGTGCATCGGTGAGCCTGAAATAATAGTCGTAATCGAGAATATTGAGGTTTTCTATCGTCGTCTGGTACGTGATATTTCCACCCGAGGAGGCGGCGACCTGATCGAAAATAGACAATGCGTCGCGCATACCGCCATCGGCCTTACGGGCGATGACATTCAAGGCATCGTCGTCGACGGTAAAACCTTCCTGCGAAGCGACATAACGCAGGTGTTCGACTATATCTTCAATGGTGATACGCTGGAAATCGTAAATCTGGCAACGAGACAGAATCGTCGGCAACAATTTGTGTTTCTCGGTCGTTGCCAATATGAAAATGGCATGATGGGGCGGTTCTTCGAGGGTTTTCAGAAACGCATTGAACGCTGCCGTCGACAACATATGTACCTCATCGATAATAAATACCTTGTAGCGTCCGAGTTGCGGCGGAACGCGCACTTTATCGATAAGGCTGCGTATTTCGTCGACCGAGTTGTTCGATGCGGCATCGAGCTCGATGATGTTGTACGAGCGCTGCTCATTGAAAGCACGGCATGACTCACATTCGTTACAAGCCTCCCCGTCGGGTGTAGGGTGTTCGCAGTTGATGGTCTTTGCAAAAATGCGGGCGCAAGTGGTTTTTCCCACTCCCCGGGTTCCGCAAAAAAGATAGGCGTGTGCCAGTTTGCGGGTAACGACCGCCGCTTTGAGCGTCTGTACCAAAGCTTTTTGCCCGACGACCGAGCAGAAGGTTGTGGGGCGATACTTACGAGCCGAGACGATATAGTTGTCCATAAAAAGAATTATCTACCGAAAAGACAAAGATAAGGAATTGATTCGGGATTCCCGTTATCGTCTTTCCAAAATCGAACAAACCTCAATATAAAGTTTCCCTGTCGAACAAAACGGTGGCAGACAGTTGCAACAATAAGAGAAAAAACCGGGAAGAGTAAAGCCTTCTAAATTTCGGAAACTATATCTCCTCCATACTTTTATATACAATATCAACCACTCTTTTTTGACATTCATCGGCATTCTGCAAGGGAGAAGATGCAATGAGTTGCAATACACAAGTCGAATGCGCATGGGCTTCGTTCAAAATGACAGGGTTTTCCGTTTCGATATGGAAACCGTTACGTTTGTAAAACTCTATTCTTCTTTTATTTATATTATTGACGGGTCGCTCCACTTCTCCTATAATAGGGAGATCCGACTCTTTTAGAAGTTGTTCCAATGTCATGGAACCGAGATTTTGGTTCCGTTTTTCTTCGAGAACAGCCAAATAAAGCAGATAGCGACAAATGCCAAGTTCCCAAATGACCGCCATTCCGCAAAATTCATTATCTTCCGTAATAGCGTAAAAGGTCATCGATCGGCAATTCTCGATCATCATCATAAACTTCTCTGTCTCTATACGTTCGTCATCAGGGAAAGCCGATTCGTAGAGTGCAGGAACTTTTTCAAGCAGTGAGTCTGTCCGTTTGATTATCTTTTTCAGTATCATATATAGAGTTATTATCTGTAAAAATAAAATCAAAGAAAGTTCCTACTGTAAAGAAGCAAGCCGAGATAAAAAAACGACAGAAAAATATTTTTTAGTGGGAAGGCAGTTCAAACCCCAGTGGCAGCAAATCACCGGCAGACTCGGCGATGTATATGTCTTCGGCTCCACACATCAATGTGCGTAACGGTGTGGCATAGCGGAGTTCTGTTTCGCGCATGACCTGACGGCAAGCCCCGCAGGGCGTTATGGGAGAAACGACTTCCTCGCCGTTGTTTTCGGCGGCAATGGCCAGCAGTACCGGAGGCGTGTCGTGCGAAATCGCCCCGGCGGAGAAAAGCGCTACCCGTTCGGCACAAAGACCTTCGGGGTAAGATCCGTTTTCCTGATTGCTCCCGGTGATGATACGCCCGTCTGCCAGCTCTATCGCAGCACCCACACGGAAGCCCGAATAGGGGGCGTATGCTCCTTTCACGGCTGCACGAGCCTTATCTACCAAAATTTTTTCATTGTCGGTTAATTCATTATAACGACAAACCGTTATCTTTGCCGATAGATGAAGTTGTCTTGCCATAGGACTTTTTATTGGATTCTCACAAATATAATGCTATTTTCCGATAAATCCTATTTGCTGACCACCGATTTTGATAATTGATTTATGCCCGAGAATATGGACTGTTGCCGGAAATTTACCCTCGTCTGCTTGTTGTCGCTTGTTGTCGCAACGGTGTTTTCACAATCGAAAAATCCCATCTATCTCGATTATATACGCAAATACAAAGATATTGCCATCGAACATCAAAAACGGTATAAAATCCCGGCCAGTATCACTTTGGCGCAAGGTCTTATCGAGTCGGCTGCCGGAACCAGCGAGTTGGCAAAGAAATCGAACAATCATTTCGGTATCAAATGCCATAATTCATGGGAGGGCAAACGGGTGTATCACGATGATGATGCAAAGGGAGAATGTTTCCGAAAATACCGGAATCCCAAAGACTCGTACGAAGACCATGCCCTGTTTCTGACCAAAAGTCCCCGATACGGAAAACTTTTCAAACTCGACATTACCGACTATAAAGGTTGGGCGCATGGCCTGAAACGTTGTGGCTATGCAACCGACAAAGCGTATGCCAGTAAACTTATACAAACGATCGAATTATACGGCCTGCACCGTTACGACGGAAAAGGTCTCCCTCGTATGCCCAAGAATTATGAGTATCACGATATGGAATCGAAGTGGGGATTACCTTACGTGGTAGCCCGGGAAGGCGACACGCAAAAACTCATTGCCCGGGAGTTTGAACTTTATGCTTACCAGATACGTCGTTATAACGACTTTCCTCGGGGATATACGCTCAAAGCCGGTGATATAGTGTATCTCAAAGCAAAACGCCGCAGAGCCAAAAAACCGAACAAAACACATACCCTCGCCCCGGGAGAGTCTCTGCACGACGTTTCCCAAAAATATGGGATCAAGTTGAAGTGCTTACTCCATAGAAATGATATATCGGGCGAAAAAATTCCCCGTCCCGGCGATGTGCTGCGTCTGCGTTGACGCAGCAGTCCATGACCCGTAGATCAGCATAATCGCCGGGCGTTTATGCTTCTGTGGACCGACCCGATGAATTCAGTCGTCGGAAAGGGAAAAATTTTTGTTGGCAAACAACTCTGCCAATCCGGTAATTTGTTTCAACCGTAACAATTCGTCCCTATCCATTCCTATATTTCGCTCTATCCAACGGTCGGACATACCGGCTTTGGTCAGTTCCGAGACGATTTCGCTCATCAGTTCGACATTATGCGTTCCTCTGGCACGATTGTGGCGTATCGTCGAAGCCATGCGATTGGAAATGTCTTTTTCTATGACGACAACCGGCAGAAGCCCATGTTCCCGTTCATATATGCGGCGCGACGTTTTCATCACCATATACCGGTGATAGCCGTCGACCAGTTCGTAAATATCCTTGTCGGCAATGTAATAGCACACACACGGCATCGTGTAGCCGTCTTCCCATATCGACAATTCGAGCAATTTCATTTCGGGTGGCGCCACTACATTGGGATTGTATGCATTCGCCACCACTTTATCGACCGGGACGGCCATGACCTTGTACACCGGACTTCTGTATCGGATTTCGTTATCTGTTTTCGCCATAAAAATTTTTATACTTTTCCATGATTCGGTCGCGACGTTCTTTTTCGGCTTTTGTGGGAGCAAACCCCATATACTTGCAGGAATGGTCGTTTTTAAGGATACATATGCACATGCGTTTGAACGACGGCAGTTCCCTGAATTCTTCTATATCTATATCGTCGAGATACTCCATCTTCACCGGCTTTTTATCGGTCTTGTAATTGGTAGAGTCTCCCACTTCTATTTTCACGCCCATACGCTGTAATTTTTCTATGGTTTTATCGGCCAGACAGCCTCCTTTGTTCCTCCAAAACTCGATGCTTACGCTCAACTTGTCGAGATACCCCTGCCGGATATCTTCGGGGAGCGTACTCAACAAGAAATGCATATACTTTTCCCATGTCATGCCTTTGGGGCACTTTACCGTATACCACCCCATAGCCGAGGTATTACCGTATGTACCGGCAAAATTCACACCGTTTACCCGGCTTATCATACGTCCCCACATCTGCGGGTCGATAACCCGATAAAGTTGAAGGCTGGGGATTGCCGCCGAAATAAACGGACTGGCAACGCGTTGTTTCTCGATCGAAACACCCGCTTGGTAATAAAGGTCGTAGAGATGATTGTACGACCATCCGAAACGTCCATTGGCCACCCATACATCGGTAGTACGCCAGTCATATATGGGATAGGCATTGTACACGTCGTCGGCAATCTTGCGCGTCCATTTGAAGCGTTCGTAACAACAATAGTTCTTTTCACTATGAATGGCCCGCCAACGGTTGAAACTTTCCTGCGTGCGGATTCCCACGAGACAACACGTGCGACCGGCTCTTTTATAATGGTGCAGCCACTCGGCAAACTTTATCTGGAAATCATAGTCCCACAAATCATCGGAGAAGAAATCGAAGTCTTCTTTGCGGAATGCCGATCGGGGCATCTCCCGCACCCAAAGTTCTTTTTGCGCTTCGTCCCACGGGCGCCAATAACTCTGATGCATCGATGTGCATGTGGGAACCTTGAACGGGACACACACTCGGTAAATATCCAAAATATCGGTATTCTCCGACAGAACTTTTTCCACATAAGCCAGCGTTGCCGAATACTGTACCTCATAATCCATGTGAAAAACACCCAATCGGCATTTCAGCTTATGTTTCCGGATATAATCGATGCAGAGATTCAGCAATACCCCGCTGTCCTTCCCTCCCGAGAAAGAAACATATATATTGTCGAAATCGGAAAAAATTTTCTCTAAACGGGAAAGTGCTGCCTCATATACGTTACGACACCGTCCCATTGTTTCTCATGTATTTCATTTTCACATAGAGCTTCCACTCCCGTTCTATCGAAAAATCTTTTTCTTGAAATATTTCGATGTGGTGAGAATGAACAACAGCGACAAGCGGACACGTAGGAGCATACAGTGTCAATGCTTTATCGATGAAAGCGTCCAACAACTCTTCTTCCGTTTCGGCCGAGACGTAATAATTGTTGATGTAAGCATAGCCGTCCCGACGTTCGATAGGGAAAAAACCTTTTACTGTTTTCCCATCATCTTCGAGGGCAACCAACCACTCATGCCGCACCGATGTTTTATAAGGATAGTTATTGTTTTGCCGCAAAACGGCTGCACTCATAACAAGAGGAGCAACGAGTTTGTACAATCGGGACGAAGTCCCTCCCAAAAGTTCGATATTCATGATACGATGTTGTTTTTGGTCAATTTCCAGGCTCACTGCCGTTTGTTGCAAATATACGTAAAAAAAGAGCTTGTTTTGCATAAAGATTTTGAAAAGTTTCATGAAAAAGGCGCACAAAATTTCAGCTTTTGGTATATTTATAATGTATATATCCGAAATTACCGAAAAGACAGATTTTTTAAAGTTGGGTTTTTGCCCGTTCTTATTGTGCCAATCTACGCAAAATCGCGAAATACCTTATAACCTCGTTATGAAAAATCGGATAGAAACAGAACGTCTGATATTAAGGCTCTTCACAAAAGAAGATATAAACGCTCTATTTGCCATTTTTAGTGATAAAGACGTAAATACATTTCTTCCTATGTTTCCATTGAGGAATATGGAGGAAACAAAAGAATATCTTCGATACATAGAGGAATATGCAGGATATTACTATGCCATTTGTCTGAAAGAAAACAATATACCTATCGGCTATATCCATATAAGCGAAGACGACAGCCACGATTTGGGTTATTGTATCGGGAAAAAGTTTTGGCACAAAGGAATTTGTACCGAAGCGTGCCGGGCAATGGTCGGCATGTTGAGACAGGCAGGCATTCCTTATATCACAGCTACACATGATGTAAACAATCCGAGAAGTGGAAATGTGATGCAGGCCATAGGTATGACGTACAGGTACTCTTATGAAGAACTGTGGCAGCCCAAAAACGTTTTGGTAACATTCAGAATGTATCAACTGAATTTCGATGGACAGCAAAACAGGGTATATAAAAAATATTGGGACAAATATCCGGTTCATTTTGTAGAGGAGATATGAGAAAACAAATTTATAATATGATTGCAAACCGAAATCCGATTTATAAACAAACCATATCTGCCTTTGGAAAAAATTCATGCTGTATTTGCTCCAATCCCGACGAGACAAAACCTATTCGTTATCGATAGAATGACTTTTATCCTGTTTTGTGAATTCTTGTAAAAAAGCAGATCTTCTTTATTTTTTCAGGAAATTTGCGTATATTTGAGAGACCATCAAGTATCGTGCGACATGTTACGGAAAGTTTTTTTCATCGCTTGTTTCTCTCTTCCTCTATGTTGTTGTGTCATAGCCCAAGAGTCCTATGAAGAATATCTAAAAGCCCGCAAGAGCGAATACAACTCTTATAAAAAAAAGGCTCAGGAAGATTTTGCTGCCTACCGGGCAAAAGTCAATGCCGAGTACACCCGGTTCATGCGGGAACGATGGAAAGCCTTTTCGGGAGAGGAACCTATACCTGCTCCTGAGCAAGAACCTCCGGTCCCGCCGACCGTAGCACCGCAAGAAGAACAAGATCGTCCGGCGGTAGACCGTCCTGTCATCATCGATAAAATCATAGAGAAACCGCTTGCACCGATCAGTGTTCCGCAACCGGTCGTACAAATCGATAAAGAACCGCAACCTCTGCCTGTCGTCCCAACGACTCCCCGAAAAGAGAATTTTCCCGAAGACAAGCAACCGAAACCTTCTTCCGATACCCGTTTTGCCTTTTCTTTTTATGGAACGGAATGTCGGGTGCAGCTCGACCGAGAACAAAAATTTACATTGGAAAACTCGCAAGAGGACGCCGTAGCCGATATATGGGAGCAACTTTGTTCCGACAACTATACCGATATGGTAGCCGACTGCCTGAGGCTGAAAAAAGAGCTTGACCTTTGCGACTGGGCTTATCTGAAAATGGCAGAAACTCTCGGAAACGCTTTCTTGGGCAAGGAAAGCGACGAAGCGACTTTGTTACAGGCATTCATTCTCAATCAGTCGGGTTATCGCATACGGCTCGCCCGGGGAAATGACAGTCATCTTTACCTGTTGATAGCCAGCGATTATACGATTTACGGGAAGCGTTTTTTCCTCCTCGATAATTCCCGTTTCTATCTTTTGCGAGCTTATGAGGGCAATACGATGCACATTTTCGATCGGAAATTCCCGAACGATTGTGCATTGAGCCTTGCAGTCGAAAATACGCCCCGCTTCTCATCGGAGATGTCCGATGTCCGTACTCTTGCGGCAAAAAAATACCCCGAAGTTACCGTTACCGTATCGACCAATAAGAACCTGATGGATTTTCTTTCCGACTATCCCTCTTCGGCTGTCGATAACGACGAGAGTACCAAATGGTCAACATTTGCTGATATACCGCTCAGTCCCGAGAATAGAGAGCGGCTTTATCCGGCCTTGCAAAAGGCGATTACAGGAAAAAGCGAACAAGACGCTGCCAATATGCTCATCAATTTCGTACAAACGGCTTTTGTCTATGAATACGACGATAAAGTGTGGGGTGGCGATCGTATTTTTGCTGCCGACGAGACTCTTTACTATCCATACAGCGATTGCGAAGATCGGGCGATTCTTTTCACCCGTCTTGTACGGGATCTGATGGGTCTTGAAACGGCTCTTGTCTATTACCCTGGACATTTGGCCGCAGCCGTGCGTTTCAATGAGAATATTCCGGGGGACTATTTTGTGATCGGAGATAAACGCTATTTGGTGTGCGACCCGACTTACATTGGGGCCAACATAGGTCGCACGATGCAGGGTATGAATAATAACGAAGCGCAAGTCATTTTGCTGGATCGGTAGTGGATTCGATATTTTTCTCTCCGTTGCGGGGAATGATATCCATCTGTTCCATCAGGAAACAAGCGTTCATGTGGCGGGCGATCCCCTCCCGCAAACGATAATCGAAATGCAGTTCGTCATCGATGATTTCCGATTCGAAGCAGACGGCCGTTACCGTACCCGGGTACTCGTCGGCCAATGAGCCCAATACCAGATCATGAGTAGCGACTACACCCGCTGCTCCCAATGCAACCAACTGACGGACAAGAGCAAGTGATCCTTTCTGCTTGTCGACCGAATTGGTTCCTTTGAGAATTTCATCGAGGATAACTAAACATTTTTCTCCCGCACGTTGTCGCACAACCACCTGTTGCAATCGCTTCAACTCGGCGAAGAAATAAGATTCGTTTCCTGCCAGAGAATCGGTCGTGTGCAATCCCGTAAAGAGCGTGCAAGGAGTAAAGGTCATCTCGTCGGCACACACCGGCGCACCGACCGATGCCAATACGAAATTCACCCCTATTGTACGCAGATAAGTGCTTTTACCGGCCATATTGGCTCCGGTGATAATCAGGAATGAAGGACGGCAGGGCATTTCCACATCATTGCGTACACACTGGGCGGGATCGATAAGAGGGTGGCCCATCCTGCGAGCCCGGTACACGGGTTTATCGGAATCGACAACAGAAGGAAAGGCATAATCGGGGTGATTGTAGGAGAAAGACGCCAAAGAAGAAAGAGCATCGAATCGGGCTACGGCATCGAGCCAACGTAGTACTTCTTTGGCATGGCGGAGAACCCAACGATCGAGAGAGAGAAGTTGCCGGCAATCCCACAGCAGAAAACCATTGAGAAAAAGGAACGCGATGGCATTGTTTCGCTGGTTGAGGTTATCGATGTATCGACGTAAACGGTGCAGACAGACCGATGCTTTTTCTTCGTCGACTGGCTGCATGGCGTAGACTAATTCCTGCAAAGCGACGGATTCGAAATGCTCCGATTCGAGTGCTGCGATGAGACGTTCGTATTTCCCAATAGAATGTAATCCTTTCTCCAACCGTTGTTGTGTGAGGGTAACGCGTTGTGCGATAAACAGTGAGAATAAAAAGCAAAGGCAGAAAAGCAGCCCGATGATCGGCCCGGCTACCGGCCAAGCAAGAGTGCCCAGTGCCAACGCAACATACACGTATGGCAGGGTATTTACCGCAAAAACCGCCCATCGGGAACGAGAAAAGATTTTTCCGGAAAGATTAGATCCGGCAGTTGCGGCATCGTCGACACGCTCGCCCGATACCATACCTTCGGCACAAAAATGCAATCGTAACTCGGTGAGACCCGCTAACTCCCGAACAGCTTCCTGTCGGCTGTGTATAGCATCTGCCCCGGCGAGCGGACGACGTAACCAATCGGCTAACTGTTGCCTTCCCACTGCTGTCGATGTACGGTCGATGTAAGAAAAAAGAGATTTATTTCCGAAAATATCGAGGTCGGCGGTATAATCATGTGCCGCATCGAAAAAATCTTCTCCGGTATCGCAACCGGTAAAATCATGGCGGGACAAGCGGACCTCTTTCCGGCAAATATCGAGAACCGCCTCCAAATACGCTTTCTTTGCAAACAAGCGACCATGTACCTTAATCAAATATAGAAAAGCGACGACCGTTACGGCGACAATTATCCACACGACGGTTACCGTACACCAGTCCCAACTCCATATCAGCCAAGCTATAAAAAAAAGTGCCAACACAACACGGGCTATACTGATTCCATATATACGACGGCTTATTTCGGCTATTCCGGCCGTGCATTCATTCTGTTTGTTTCTGTAAAAATAGAGTGGCGAAGATTCGTCGATATGTTCCATAAAATAGATTCTTTTGGAGTTTTGGGTATGGCGGAATAAACGAAGGGGGCAGATAGTGTCTGTTCTCTCCGGAGAACAAAGGAAAGAACGATGTTTGTTTTTTATTTGATGTTCTCCGCACAAAGATAATGTAATGAAAACGACCGGACAATTAAGATATATATTAATTGTCCTTTATAAATTAAGAATTTTATTTCGAGTCCGGGCCTTTGAGTGAGAAAGGATCCTTACGCCGTTTACATAAGATACTTCTTTTTTCCAGTCGTACCATTCCGAATTTATACAAGGATTCTCAAATCGTTTGAAACAAAATATTTTGGGAGGGAAAGCGTTTTCTCATACCAAAATGTTTCTTGGAGGCATTACCTGCCTGCCGTCCGAAATGATAATATCCGGCGGGAATAGTAACACTTTGCAGGAGATTTCTCGTATACACTCGGATTCTTGTCATTTGATAGAGATGCTTCGCTAATGCTTGGGTAGAGATTCTTCCTCCCTGCGGTCGTCAGAATGACATCGCTTGTCATCTCGAACGTATGTGAGAGATCTTATGTTATATGCTCACTTAACATGAGATTCTTCTTCGTTCAGAATGACAGTTGTATCATTTCGAGCAATATAGAGAAACCTTGTTATTCTACCCGGCTCGCTTGGAGTATTGGCTATCGCCCTTATGGAGAAGGTGAAAAGAGTATTTCGGTACTTCGCTTTCTGTGTAAAAACATAAGGGGGTAGAGCCATGACTCTACCCCCTTATGTTTCACGGTTAATAGGGATTATTGGAAAATAACTTTTTCCCCGTTTACGATATATACTTGGCCTTTCTGCATCGTATTTACACGCTGGCCGTTCAAATTGTAAATGATATATTCTTCGTTCTTGTCCGCTTCGACCGTGGTGATTCCCGAAACAGAGGTGTCGACAACGTTGGAAACTTCTCCGAGACCGCCGTTTACATTGGCGGCGCGTACGGTATATTTACCGTCGGTCGTTATGGTGAATGTCGTTTCTGTCTGGTTGGTTACATATTCACCGTCGCAAAAGATGACATAGCAGCGAGCATCATCGGAATCTTCCCACGAGAGGGTCTTGTCTTTCACTGTAACGACAGGAGCGGCGACCGTTACGGTTTCTTCGGTCGGTAACCAGCTGTCGGTTCCACCCAATACGTTTTCGAGGGTATAGGCCTTAGCCTCCTTGTCGGTGAGTACCGGCGTGTATTTATTGGCACTCGACGGAGAGTTTGTTCTCTTGGAAAGATCCACCTTCGTACTGTCGGGATTCATCGAATTGTATTCGTAGAAATGGGTCGTGAGGCCATCGGACATACCGGCCCAAGCACCGTCCGAGGGAAGGACATACATGATTGTATTTAGGAAGTTGGCGCGGGGAGTGTCTTGCCACGGACGACCGAGGTTATAGCTGCCATTGGTTACCGAGGAGGCTTCTTCGGCAGCTCGGATAGTACAGTTCTGGAAAACATAACCCCATTTCAGTGTAGAACTTGTTGATGGAGCCGTAATGCAGTTCCCGCCGCGATCTTCCAATACGAGATCTGTATGGCTGTAAAAATTATCGCCGCCACCGCAGATGAAGTCGACGGTTCCGTGAATTTCGCAATTCTCGAAATAGGCGCGGTTTCCGGTAACCTGTGTGTCTTGGTTACTGAGCATGCGTACGTTTTTCATGGCCGTTTTGTCTCCGCCGTAAATGGCAACGGCTACACCGCCTTTTTCTTCTTTACCGAAGTTATTGTCGTTGCGGACGGTGAGGTCTTGCAAATAGAACCCTGTGCGGTCGCGCAGGTTCAGTACCGGGTTGGATATACCGTCGCGGTTGCCGTGAAGCATTACGCCGTCGCGGCTTTCGCCGATGAGAGAAACATTATATGCTGTGAGGCGTTGTTCTTCCGATCCGAAATCGTAATCGCCGTTCTTAATGAAAATCGTCTTGCGTGCTGCATCGGCAGAAGTATTGCTGTTGTTCACGGCAGCAAAGGCAGCCTTGAACTCATCGACATCGGAGACAACATAGTCGTAAACCGCTTTTTCGACCACTGCTTTACTACCTACTTTTATAGGTATATTGATAGCCTCGGTATTACTGTTGCCATAAGTGTCTTGGGCAGCACCGGCGGCAATGGTTAGTGTATAATCTTTGTTGTATTCCAAGTCCCAAACAGGGAAGTAAAGAGTAGCAGAACCGCCTTCGGCCGTAACGGTACGATCTCCGATAGTGGCGGTGGTCGTTGTCATTTCCCGGTCGTAAGTCAGAGCGACAACGCAGTGATTCTTATGCTCGGTAGAGGTTACGCTTTGATTTTCCAATACGGGAGACGATACGATAGATACTTTTTCTATGACCAGTTGGAACCAAGCTACCGGTTGGCCGCCGCCTTCCAATGTGAATGTGAACGGCGTACCGGCTTTATGTCCGTCGAGGTTGATGACAAGATCATACTTTGTTTCGTCGGGCTCGTCATACGAGTGCTTGGTGGGAATGGTTACGGTAGCTCCTTCTGAAACAAGAGATACGAGACGGCCACTGTTGTAGTTTGCATTGAAATCTTTGAATATGACTTGCTTCACGACTACATCGCTCGGAATTTTCCATGTATTTTCGGTTGCATTGAATTTAAAGCTGCTGTTGGACCAACCGTCGAGACTCGTCGACTCCAACGTATAAATACCGTTGGACCAGTTACCGTCGCCCTCTTTCCCTTCGCTTGTGTATTTCAATTCTACAATTTCGTCTTTGTCGGTCATTTCATAAATTTGTACTCCTTCGACGGCTATGGTGAAGGTGCGGGTGTCTTCCCCTATTTTCCCTTCGATCGTATATGTAGCGGTCGTGCCCGACAATGTTCCGGTACCGGTTGCGGTAGAGCCGTCGAGGAATGTCGCCTCGACTTCGGGCATGGAGGTTGCGATGCGACCGGAAACAGTAGCTGTGTAGGGTGCGGTATTGATGTCAGCGGGAAGTTCTACGGTCATACCGTCGATGGCGAGAGCCGTCATTTGTATCTCACCGATACGGAACAAAGCGAGCGTCCACTCTTCTTTGTTTACGGCAGCATCTTCTTGGGCGGCGACTTTCAGGCTTACGGTCGTGGTCGTATTGGCGGCCGGAGTAGAAATCGAATAAGTCCCGTCGCCGTTATCCGTTACGGGGACATCTGTACCTTCGGCATCGCGGGCGGTAACCGTAAGGTCGGCCGAGATGGATTCGACACGGAATGTTGTTGTTTCGTCATAAGTCGTGGGAATGTTTACAAGCCAGTCGGTGGTCGTACCCTCTTTCACGGAGAGACCGTCGATGGAAACATTTTTTACCATGGCGATGTTCGACGCGTATTTTTCCAAACGAGGAGTCTTATAGTTGCAGATAAAACCGCCGCCTTCATTTGTGAATATAAACGTGATTTTTTTTACACCGGTCTCCATCTTGCCGGGAAGCAGAATGGTCGTTGGGGTATAGCCTGCGTTTTTTGTAATTTCATAAATAGTGTTTACTTCTTCTGTACCTGTATTTTCATCGGTAACGATGATATTCATTTTTCCGGCGTTGAGGCCATAGAAATCTAGCGTCATGTTGTACACACCGGCTTCTGTATTGATGAAAGAGTAAGTGGCAGTCCCACCATTTGTTACGAAACCGACATTGTCGTTGTCATTTTCGGTTCTCGGGCCGTTATATGTTCCTTTGGCTAAGGATAGTGTACCGGGACATTTGTCATAATTGGAGGTCGAAGAAAAAGTCAGACTTCCATAGTTCCCGGCATATTTATCGGTGGTGCGGGTTACTTTGAAGACCAAAGAGTACTCTCCGACGGGTAATTCGGGAATGACCAATTGATGTTTTACAGAGGGTGTCCAGTTTCCGGTATTGAGTACGGTAATGGTTTCGTCGAGATAGGTTACGTCTCCGTCGGTCAATGTTACGTTCAAATCGGCCTCATTTTTTGTGCCGGTAAGGAAAGACAAGATATAGCCTTGCTTTACAGTGTTGTTGATGGAGAATGTTATGACGGTATTTTCTCCTGTACTGCCTACGTCTGTTCCTCCGTTTTCACTTTTACAATTTTCTAACGTGGCATTTTCCCAGTTGATTGTTGTTGCCGCAGGAATATCTACTGCGGTAGCGGCAATGACATCTGCATTTCGTCCCAACAATGTCAGAAGCAAAACAACAGTCAAAGTCAAGATTTTTTTCATAAGATTGTTTTTTTAAGGTTATTTGTTGAGGTATTAGATTGTTTTTGAGAGTGTTTCGATGGTATTGTATATCCTTAAATTCCAATTTTTAGGGAATGGGGTATATCCTATTGTTTTTCCGATACTGAAAAAATACGAAGCGCATCGTGTGTTCACGTATTTTTTATGTGTAAAGTTATAATTTTATAATCCGGAGATATGTCTTTTTTTGATCCAAATATGTGGACTTTTTGTCCTTTGGTCAAAAAATCCACATTTATGATTATCTTTTAGGAAAAATTTTTCATGCTTTAACAGGGAATTTCTTGTATTGGAAATTCCGTAACAAATCATTCTACAATGATAATTGCTGAAGAAAAAGGGTCGAATGCGAAATTTTTTAGTAATCTTGATGCATGTTGTCAGAAAAAAACAGCTATATTAGAAAAATATTGAATTCCAAAATCTTCATCACATGAAATACTCTGGTCTCACAACTCTGTTCATTGGGCTTTTTTTCGGGTACGGCGTGGCATCGGCTCGAACGGTAGTCAAAGCCGACTCGTTGGAACTTCCGGCCTCATTATCCTTGCCGTCTTTGCCCGATACTCTTCCGGCTGCTTCTGTGCCGCTGGGAAATAGACACGATTATCCCGAGGAAAAGAGCGATTTTCCTATGTGGAAAGGTCCTTTCGGGCCGACATGGGACAGTATCAGCGCTCCTTATCCCGATGAGGTGGAGTGGTTGCGGCAGGCCAAGTTCGGTTTTTGGATACACTTCGGCCCGCAAGCCGTAGGTGAATGCGGCGACTGGTATGCCCGTCGTCTGTATCAACGGGATTATCCGGCTTACGAAGCACATCTCAAAAAGTATGGACACCCTTCGCAAGCGGGATATAAAGATGTGTTGAGAACGTGGAATCCCGACAAACTCGATCCGGCTGCTTATACCCGGTTGTTTTATGAGGCCGGGGCTCGTTATCTTTTTATTTTAGGAGTACATCATGATAATTATGATTTATGGAACTCCCGCTACCAGCCGTGGAACTCGGTAAATATTGGGCCGCACCGGGATCTTTTGGGCGAATGGGCGACAGCGATCCGCCGGCAGGGAATGCATTTCGGCATCACTTTCCACCATGAATATAGTTGGTGGTGGTGGCAGACGGCTTTTGAATGCGACTCCACTGGCCCTTATGCCGGTGTACCCTATGACGGTCGGCTGGTTTACGAGTCGGCCCGAGGAAAATGGTGGGAACCCTATCCTCTGCAATGGCTTTACGGCATCAATTTACGGGAATATAAGACGATGGACGAGTTTGTGAACCGACCCGAAGAAGGAATCTTTACCCGGCATCGGGATTATGCCCGATGGTACACGACCCAGTGGGCTCTCCGTATCGAAGATGCTATCGAAAAATACGACCCCGATTTTATCTACACCGACGGAAATACATTGCAACCCTTTTGCGGCATACGCACCGGAACGGGAACAAAGAGTGATGCGGCTCAACGGGTTATCGCATCGTATTACAATCGGGCCGTGAAAAAACATGGGGAGATCGATGTTTTCAGTATTGTAAAATTTCATCCGGCCGGACGTCGAGGTATTGTTACCACTTTTGAGAATACCTTTCCCAAAGAAATAAAGCGCGACCAAATGTGGATAGGCGAGGTTCCTGTCGGGGATTGGTTTTATGCCGAGGGTATCGATTATAATGCCACATCGGTGGTGCGTTACCTGCTCGAATGCGTGTCGCGCGACGGAAACTGTGCCGTGAATATTCCCATACGTCCCGACGGTTCGCTCGATGAGGCTTGCGTGGATATGTTACGGGAAATAGGCGACTGGACTCGGATAAACGGTTGCGGGATCTACGGCAGTCGTGCTTGGCGCGTGTGGGGAGAATCGCCCATGACTCCTGCAACCAAGCTCCAACGTGGAAAATTGGGAAATCGCCAAGCAGAGATTCCTTTTACTACGGGAGATTTTCGTTTTACGTTAGGTGCCGACAGTGCGGTATATGCTTATTGTATGAAAGTGCCTCATGATCGTGAGCTTCTTGTCATACGTTCCCTCGGACAGGACGCGGGCCGTGTAGATAGCGTTTCACTTTTAGGTTGCGATATGCCGGTGGAATGGCGGCAGACTCGCGATGCCCTTATTATTCGCTGTCCGGCAGGTATGGATCGTTATCGTATTACAGCGACTTTCCGTGTTGAGGTTTGTGAATGAGGATATTCTTATTGACAAATAATAGCCCTGCCGATTTCTTCGTTGGGTAGGGCTGTTATTTCATTGTATTTCCCATTGTGAATATGGGAAAGCCTTCTCTTTTGTCATTCCTAATCGAGGCCGGTAGGCCAAGTGTGAGGAATCCCAAATGATTGTCATTCCGAGTGAATACGAGGAATCTCCTGATGCCATTAGATGGAGATTCTTCACTTCACTACGTTCCGTTCAGAATGACAGTCATGTTATTCCGAGCGAGGGCGTAAGCCCGACGAGGAATCCCCTCCTTCATATTCACTTTGATAGAGATTCTTCCTCTTTGCGGTCGTCAGAATGACATCGTTTGTCATCTCGAACGTATGTGAGAGATCTCACAATAGACTCGTTTGGGTGGAGTTTTTTCAAGGCAAAGCCTTTCAGAATGATATAGCCTTTCAAAGCGGTCTCCACTTGTCATTCCAAAGCGAATGAGAGGAATCTTCTTTTCTTTATTGGTTGAGATTCTTCATTTCGCTTACGCTGCATTCAGAATGACAGTTATGTCATTCCGAGTGAAGCCGGTAGGCTGGCGAGGAATCCCTAACTATTATTGCAGGAGATTCTTCGACACTTTGCGTCTCAGAATGACATGCATTTTGGTAAGAGATTCTTCCCTCCGCTTACGCTACGTTCAGAATGACAAGCTTGTACAGACAGAAAGAGGTCTCACATATGCTCTACGAGACAAGATCCCTATGCGTGCAAAGTCTCAAAAAGAAAAAGTCTGTATCAATATTTCCCTTGTACGAAAAGCGGTCTTATCGACCGAAATAGTTATCGAGAATCTCTTGCGCTGCTGTAAACGGACTCTCTTCGGCATCGAGAACCATACGTTCTTTTTCAGCCAATAACCGGGCAATGTCCGGGTTCTGGTAGAAATGGGCCCGTAACTGTTCGTCGATAGTTTCGGTAAGCCAATACTTCGATTGTTCCCGGCGCTTACGGTCGAAATATCCGTTTTGTTTTACAAAAGCCGTATAGTCATCGATCATTTTCCACACCTCATCTATACCTATTTCGTAATACCCCGAGTAAGTGAGGACTTGCGGTGTCCAACCCGACGGGGCGGGCGGAAAGAGATGCAGGGCATTACGGAAGTGTGCTTGTGCCAATTTTGCTTTTTCGATGTTGTTTCCGTCGGCCTTATTGATGACGATGCCGTCGGCCATTTCCATAATACCCCGTTTTATACCTTGCAGTTCATCACCGGTCCCGGCCAACTGAATAAGGAGGAAAAAATCGACCATCGAGTGTACAGCCGTTTCGGACTGACCCACACCTACGGTCTCGACAAAAATCGTGTCAAATCCCGCTGCTTCGCACAAGATGATGGTTTCTCTCGTTTTACGGGCCACACCGCCCAGAGAACCGGCCGAAGGCGAAGGCCGTATAAATGCGTTTTTCTGTTGAGAAAGCCTCTCCATACGTGTCTTGTCGCCGAGTATGCTCCCTTTGGAGCGTTCGCTACTGGGATCAATGGCCAATACGGCAAGTTTTCCACCCCGACCGAGTACATGCAGTCCGAAAGTATCGATCGATGTACTTTTGCCCGATCCCGGAACCCCGGTAATACCTATGCGCACCGAGTTCCCTGCATAGGGCAGGCAACCTGTAATAACCTCTTGGGCAACAGTCTGATGTTCGGGAAGTTGGCTTTCGACCAATGTTACGGCCTGACTCAATACGGTAATGTTTCCTTTCCGTATTTCTTCTATATATTCCGCAGCCGTATATTCCCGACGCCGGTGTTGTAGTTTCTGCGCCAAATAAGGATTGATCGACGGAGGCTGAGAGATACCCTTGTTGACCGACAATCCGGCATATTCGCCGCTGTTTTCGATGTGTTTCATGGAGTGAGAATAAGAGATTCGACGTTATGGAAGCATCAAATTATTCCGAAACGGTTCGTGTCCGAAGTTCCCCCGACCGGTAATTTCGAGTAGAAGGCTTAGTGCTGTTACCCCCGTTATCGGGAATGACCACACCTTTGATTTGCAAAGTAGTACGATCGGGTTTGGTATTGGAGTAGACAAAAATATATTTGGAAAATTCTCCGGGGCGATGTCGGGTACGATACTCCACTTTCATTTCGGCGGTATCGCCCGGTGCGATAGGATATTCGGGATAAGAGGGAACGGTGCAACCGCACGAAGCTTGTGCCCGAAGAATAACCAACGGCGTTTTTCCCTCATTGACAAAACGGAACGTACAGGTTGCATTTCCATCTTTCTCATATATCGTACCGAAATCGTAGGTCAATTTATCGAACGAAATTTTTGTCAATTTACGGGCGGCCTGCATGGGCATGAATATGAAGACAAACAACCCGGCTATCAAGGCAATTTTTCTTGTCATGGCAATTTGTTTATTTAATGAATCAGAAATATCTCTTTCACAAAAATACGATTTTCTGGCAATCTTTGTCTCCCGACCAACTTTTTTTTGTTTTTCGACGGAATTTTTATTTTTGTCTCCTTTCGTAAATAGAGATTGAGCGAACTCCTCGAAAGATAATTCTGATTTTATTACCGAAAAAATCTATTAATTATTGCAGAGGATTATATTGTTTTGAATAAATTTGCTTTCAAGGAAATCGTAAAGT
>ENA-OZDC01000523-OZDC01000523.1-human-gut-metagenome-genome-assembly--contig:-NODE-523-length-20319-cov-14.553395_pt1 | contig 20319 bp, 16 predicted proteins | sample MGYA00244082_ERZ653570 | MGnify/ENA primary metagenome ERZ653570 (study PRJEB26926, sample SAMN06164919) | human gut metagenome | biome: ENVO:00009003; feature: ENVO:2100002; material: ENVO:00002003... | reverse complement strand
CATTAAATGAATTAATAATCTTATTATTAATTTTATATTTTAGTATAAGTAAATCTTGTAGAGCCATTCAATACACTTGCTAATTCTTCATCAGACTTATCCCAAGCAATATCATTGTAATTTAAACCAGATTTAATAACACCTCTCCAATAAGAATCAGCATTATAAGAATGTTCCTCTTTAATAACATATCCTACATAAAATTTGTTATTATATTTAGTAGGAAAACATTGAAATGTTATATCAGATTCTTGTCCTTTTGTACAAATAACTCGTACAGTAGGATTTGAATTCATTCTATTCCACTGAATATCAGAAGGGATAGCATTAACAAGTGTAGTATCATCAACATCATGTAAATCAGGAACATCTGCATTCATTGCAATCATTTGAGCATCTGTAAGAAAAGCCCAACTAATAGCAGCACCACCCTCAAGAGGTCTACCTTGATTACATTGAATAATTAAAAAAGGTACAATAACGCCATTAGAAGCGTCACAAATACCTAAAAAGATATATGTATAATTATCATCAAGAGTTACAAATCTATAACCCCAAACATGAGGAGCACTCGGATTATACAGTCTTAATGTACTGTCCCCCTCCCCCTAAATCATCGTTTGGAATTTTATTTATCAGATTTTCAAAGTCAGCTTGTGTAGGAATTTTCCCAGTTTGAAACAAAGCTTTAATTTGTGCAATAGTCATAGTAATAATAGTTAAAGTTTGACATATATCAGTTAAACTCTAACTATTATTACTAATAACAGTCAGAGTTTAATATAGTTAATTAATTAAGATTAGTAATAATACGTTTAATTTTAGCAAACAAACTTTCAGATTTAGCTTCTGTTGCAACTTCAACAGGTTCTTCTGATAAAGTTTGAACATCGTTAGAACGAGTATTTGGTGTACGACCAACTTGGAAAACATAGTGGTCAACACCGTTACCTTCAATCTGCATATAACCAATACCATCAGGCCCAGCTAATTGAGTAATAGTAACAGTTTGTGAAACAGCTCCTTCTCTTGATGATGTTACTGTACAACTTCGAGCTCCAACATTGTTTTTAGATGCTGTAACAATATTATTAGCTAATGTAAATCCATCTCCACTAATACTCAATAAAGGAATTGAAGCTACAGTAGTACTACTTCCAGTAGCACCTGATGTATAAACAGGTATTTTATATTGTATAGCACTATTTGTAAGTTGTGAAGTTCCACCAGATGCTGGAATTGTTGTAGGATCAGCTCTAAGAACAATTTTCCATTCTGTGTAATTATAAGAAACAATTTCATTGGCCGCTTGATAAATATACATTATTCCACTTGCAGATTTGCCATTAGCCGACCAAGTAACAATTTGAATCTTTACAGTAGTTTTAGAAGAAACAGTGGTTCCTTTAGAAGGTGCTGAAGCTTCAACAGAAGCAGTACTCGGTGGAACACTATTTGTTCCACTTGAAGCAGCTTCAGTAGTAACATCTTTTGTAGCACCAGATGTATATTCATAAGTAGTAATTGTAGCAGATTTATTCCAACTTTGAGTACCGTTCCCAGCTTTAGCAGTAGCAGAACCACCACTTGCAGGAATCGTAGCATTCGTAATTGTACCAGCTGTTATACTACCATATGTATAAACACCACCAGAAATAGATTTAACAGTTTTACTGTTTACTATACTCTTAGAAGCAGTAGCTGACTTAGAACTATCTCCATCATTTACAACTTTTATAGTAACAGTATCAGTAGTTTCATTAGTTCCCATACTACTATGGGTAATCGTATTTCCAGATAAACTGAATCTACTATTACCATTAGCAGTCATAGAAATTGATAAACTACCACCAACACTTCGTGTTTGATTCGGACCAGTAGCACCCGAACTATACAAAGCATTATAAGTTTCAGTATTAGTAACGGAAGCACTTACCTTCGCAGAACCACCAGCTGCTGTTAAACCACTACCAATACTTACAGTAGGAATTCCATAAGCAGTGATTCGAGGATTATAATTACTATTAGTTACTTTATTTTCAGCTTGATAAATATTAACAGTTTTATTGGCAGTTGCACCACCTTCACCAGTATAAGTTACAGTAACTTGTCCAACCTTAGTTCTTGCCTTAACTGTGGTTCCAAGAGAAGAAACTGTAATCTCATCTGTTTTTGAATAGGTAACTGTACCAGCACGAGTCGAACCAGATGTATAACTAATTGTCTGCGACATATTAGTAACACTGGTTGAAGAAGTTCCACCACTTGCAGGAATATCAGATGCCGAAATAGAACCACCTGTTAAAACACCATAAGAAGCTTCGTTAGCTTCTTGATAACAAATAACATGAGGAGAAGTTACTTCTTTACCATTAAGTTTTATAATAACAAAAAATTCTCCAATCTCCCAACGATTTCCAACAGCAGTTCCTCTTGTTCCAACTGATACAACACCAGTAGTAGCATTAATACTACCTCCACCAGCTGTACCACTCTTACCATAAGTTAAAGTAGCACCCGAACTTATAGTATCAATATTTTTAGAACCACCTGAAGAATAATTTTGTATCTTAGCTTGAATATAAGCTAATTTAGGATTAACACTACCACCTGACGCAGGAATATCCGGATAAGTAAAATAAGTAATAGAAATATTACCATAAGTAATATCAGTTTCAACATTAGCATCCTGTGTTAATGTCAGACTTGTTTCAACGATTTTATTATTGGTTGCTACTGAATTTAAACTGAGAGTTAAAACTCCAGTTCGTTTATCACCAACCGTTATACCACGATATTTACCAGTTACGGTGAGTATCCCATTAGCAATAGATTTAGTAAAATACGATTCAGATAATATCCAATTATCATTACCCCAAGTATCAACATTTGCTTGTTCTCCACTGGAATAAATCACCCATCCAGTAAAAGGATTTGAACCACCAGCAGCAGAATAAGTTATTGTCGGAGATAAAAATTCACTTGTAGAACCACCTCCAATTTTAAGAGATGTTATATAATTTTCAGACTGTTTAATAACAATAGTTGATGATACTGTTTGACCATCAAAAGTATCAGAAAATTTACCAGTTACAGTAATACTTCGTTCAGCTCCAATACTTATTCCACGATTACTTGCAGTAACCTTAGAACCAGATATAGAGAATCCAGTAGCACTTCCTGATAGAACTGGTGTAACATTATCTATACTAACTAAATTACCATTACGATACGTTTTAAGTACAGCTGTAATAGTTACAGTTCCACCTTTTGCGGCAATTTCAGTATTATCACTATTTAACGTTAAATCATATGTATAAGTAGATGCTTCTTGTTCAACAGTAAGAATAACTTGTTTACTGGAATCTTTTTTACACTTTCCAATAAACTTCATACTTCTTTTAGAAATACCCTTTTGAATAGGTGATGAAATTTTAACAATCTGATTTCCTTGAAAAGAGGGAGATTCAATATTAATTGAATCTCCACTCCCGTCATTCCATTTATTAGTGATAACACTCATAAATGATTAATTAATTTATTCAGCAGGTTCGAACGTCCATTCGTCATTCGACAGAACCTTCAGAGTCTGCTCACCACCACCCTTCGGAATAGTAACAGTTGCGGTAGTTGTACCCTGCGAATTGAGATACAGATAGCTGTCACCAAGAGCCTGAGTAATAGTAATAGTTTTAAGAACAGTCGAATCTTCACCCTTAATTTCAAGAGTTGCAGAACGAGCTTTAATAGTTTCGTTCTTCGGTACAACAATAGTAGCATCATAAGTGTATTCTCCAGTAGCACCGGGGTCACCAGTAATAGCAGTACCAGAAGTAGCTGTTGTACTACCATTAACCTTAAATGATGTTACATTTGCAATACCGAAGTTAGTTTTCCATGTAAATGTAAGAAGTTTCGAGTTAGACTTACCAGTTACATGAATTGTTCCACCACCTTTAGCAACACTAATAGTTAAACCATCGGGAGTAATAAATTCGTCAGCAGCCTTTTCAAGAACCGTGACTGTAACTGCGTTAGTCTTTCCGACAATCTTACCGGAAATTCGAGTGCTTCTATCGGCACGACCAGTATAAGGATTCACAGAATTAATCTTAATCTGTGCATTTCCAGTACCAGTTTTAGGAACCCATGATAAATAACTCGGAATAGTTGCCATTTGTTTTTTTTTTTGGTCGATTAACTATAATAACAAACTAATTACCAAATTCCCATTCAGCTGTATCACTTACGAAAACAGCTATGGTATCATGATAATTATTATCTTTATTTAGAATAACAAGAGTTTTATCAACAGCTAATTCTACAACAGGTTCATCTATTGGCCAAACTTTTTTACCATTAAGCCACATATCAAGAACCTGCCGACGATTACCATTAAGCATTACGACAGCTTCTGTAGCTCGTTCAAGAAGATTAAGTTGTGCCATAGTTGTAGATTAATATTAACCTTGCGGTGTTTCAAGAGCAGTTACACGACCTTCCAAAGAAGTATAATTACTCTCTAATGTACTCACTTTACCACTTAAAGTAGTAACAGTTTCTTGTAATGTATTAACAGTACTTTCAAAAGTTTCTACTTTTGTTTGTAATTGTTGAACAGTTGAAGATTCAGCCTTAGTGGCTAAACCTTCAACTACAAAAGTAATTAACTTCTGGAAAGCACCAGTTTTCGGAGGCCAGTTTAAGGCACAAAATACTTTGCGAATTACTGATTCTTTCATATCATTAAACCGTTAATTAGATTCGACATTATCAACTCTAAATATAGGATGTTTAGTACCGTCACCTTCGATTTGCATATAATCAATACCGTCCTCAAAACGAAGAGTAACAGGTACGATTAAAGATTCATCACTTTCAGTTTGAAGAGTAACATCAATTTCTTCAGTAATAAATCCAGTAGCAACAAATTTGACTTTAATAACAGTTCCCGGTATAGCAGTATAGTTAAATCCGATACTTGCTACAACAGTTCGTAAATCTTGAGGAATCCATTCATCATCAACTAATACAGAAGCAGCAGTAACTGTTTCAACAGATGCGTTCTTTTCAGTAACAGCGAATACAAAATATTCCTTAGTAGTAGGTTCGGGAGGAGTTTCCTTAACCATTAATAAACCTATTTGAATAGGCTCAACACCATCAGTCGGTAATGTAACATCTTGTTCTAATGTATTATAACCAACCGATTCAAATTTAACTTTAATAGTACTACCGGGTTCACCAGTATAAATAAAGCCTTTGACAGAACCGCTAAGGGTTTGTTCAACCCAATTATCAGTAACCCACAAATAAGCAGTTGTATCACCTTGAATAGGCTGATGTGTTTCACTATCACCTACATATATGTAATACTCCTTAGTTGTAGGTTCAGGCGGAATCTCTTCAAGTACAATAGTAATACTCGATTCACCATTAGTAATAACACCAGTTCCAGTGTTAGTTATATAACCAGTTTTAGAAGCTCGGAAATCAACACTTGTTCCAACTGGAGCTGTAACAGCTTCAGATTTACCAGTGGTCGATTCATCATTACCAAGAGGTTTCCAACTACTTTCAGTACTGAGCTTATACTCAAACGTAACACCGTCTAAAGCAGTAGATTCAGTATTTACAGCAGTTGCATAGATAGTACCAGATTGAACTGGAACTTTATCCATTTCAACAGTAACTTCTGCGGTAGGAATTGCATAAGTTACTAGTTGTTCAACCTCTATATAACCCGACGAAACAAACCTCAAAATTCGGCTCGTATTGACATCTCCGGTGAGTTGTAGCGGCGTATCTTTTGTGACTTGACCTAATATACCACCCGTGTCCTTATCATAGACGTATGCGGCTATTTTGGCCTTTGTTTCGCTATCGACCACCGTAAGACTTACAGCACCTTGTTCAACTGGTAGAGCTATAAGAGTAATATCACGAATTATATTCTCATTTAACGTAATACGCTCTTCGTAAGTTTCATATCCACTTGCACTAACCTGAATTAAAATATCACGCGGGTCATAAGTTTCATATGTAAGAGTACCAGTACCTTGAGCAATAACTACATTAGAAGGTTTATCAGTAAATATAATTAAAGCATTATCAGGAGTTGCATTTACAGTTAATGTCTTTTTAGTCTTAGGTGTAAGAACAACACTAATTGTCGTATCTTCAGCACCTACATCGACATAAACATCTTTTGTAATGTAATTCTCTTTTTCTACAATATAATGTAAACGACTTTGAATTAAACATTCAAGACTTGCACTGCCAACACCTACTGATTCTTTACCTTCCGAATTAATCATTCGTATAGTAGAATCAATCGGAACAGCTTCAATCTTAATTGTTATATAATCCTCTTCATTTCGAGGAATACGAATCCAAAGTGTACCATCTTCAAACGTAGTAGGAATCTCGCTTGTAACTTCAATTTGATTAATACTGTTGCTACGAACATGATTATTGTGTTCTACAACAATACCATAAATCTCATTAATAGCATCTACAATACGTTTGTTATCAGTAACAAGTTCTTCAGAAGTTTTATCTTGCTTATTAATAAGCAAACCTTGAAGCTCTTGAGCTTTTTGTTTTAATTTCTCAATATCACTTGCAGCTGTTGGTAAACCAACTTGTGCGGCAGTAACTCTATGAGGATTATCATAATTACGAATATGAGCGTTGAAATTATCTTTGTCATTCTCGTAATCTTCTTTATCAAGTTTCTTGTTTATAGCAGCCCAAACATCTTGAAACTTCTTATTAACTTCTGTAACATGATTGTTAATCCAAACATTCAACTGTTTGAACCAACCTTTAACCCTATTTTCAAGAGCATCAATGTACTCTTTTTGAGGTCGAGATACAGGTTTATCCATATCGGCAGTGTTATCAACATTGCCAAGACCAACTTGTTCTTTTGTTACCTCATGAGGATTAAACTTATTATTAATATGTTCAAATAAAAGTTTTGTAAGTTGTTCAACAGGATTTAAGTCCTCAGCTGTAAGCTCACGAACATATACTTGAACATCAAGAATCTCATTAACAGCATCATTAAAATCAAAATTGGTCTTTACATTCGTCCGATAAATCCACCAAGATTTACCCTCGTGAACATAAATACCAGTAAGAGTAAATATCTGATTGCTTATGATACCTTGTACTGTAATTGTATGTATAGAACGAACAATCGGTACAAGTATATAAAGATATTGTTGAGTTGATTTAACCCACGGAACTTTATATTCATAATGTCCTACATCAATATTTCGAGATTCAAACTCAGTAATTTTTGCAGAACTAATATCAGATTTTTCAGTTAGCTTAAATAGAGCACTATTATCGTAAGCAGTTACATTAGTTAAGTCTATTTCAATCCTCTCCTTTGTCCTATATAAATATAGGTGGCCGTTCTTTCGATAGTACATATATAATGTAGGAACTGTTTTAACACCAGCACCTTCACCATCTACTGTACCAATATATTCTCCGGTTTGGCCATTATAAACACTCGGATATACACCATCTTCAAGCACACCGAGCGCTACAACATTTCGAAGATTAATTACTGCCATACCAAGAACAATAACGAAATAAATACTCCAACTACAAAGTTAATAATAATAGGATGAATTTTAAGACCAGTTATTGCTTTCTTTCTTGCAGCTTGAATACCACAAGTAATGATTTGATAAGCTAATGTAATCCATAAACTCATAAACCAAGTAGCAACAGTAGCCTTAAATAAAATACCTACGACAGTAGCAATGACGAAACCAATAATAATATCGTCTTTATGTTCTGAATAATAACCACTTAAAAAAGTAGTTATTTTATTCCATATTTCCTTTATCATAATACTAATCGTATTTATTGTTATATGACGATTAATAATAATAATGGTGCAACTTGTATGGCTCGGCCTGCGGCCTCGCTCCCCGGTGGGGCAGGAGGTTGCACGCCCACTTGTCACATAACATTAGCATCATTAAGAGAATAACTCCTAACACCACAATTAATAGCATTAGGAGTTATCCTTGTGGTTACATTTTTAACAAATCAATTTCTTACTTAATGAGTGCCAATACCCCTTCAAGTTCAGTAATTGCAGAAGTTTTAGTATTGTCAATAGCAATAAATTGAGTAACCTGTAAACCCTCTGTATGTAAATTAAAGGGATGTGTGAAATCAGCACGAGAAGTAATTACATAAGTGTCATACATAACACCCTCGGTAGCTGTAAAAATATCACCATAAACACGGTCATATTCCTTGAAATTAGGATTATAACCTACGCCGGCAACATCTGCTTCTTTCTCAAGTTTAGCAACTTGGTCATAAGTACCAACCGGAGTTTGATTCTCAGTACCCTCTTCAAGCGTAGCACGAAGAATACCATCAAACGTTACATAATACTCAAAACCTGCGGCGCCAGTGAACGTAACACTTGCTTCGGTAAAATCATCAATCGTGATGCTATCAGCACCAAAGCGAGCATTAATCTTAGTCAAAGTCTTTTCAACCTCAACTTTCAGACGAGCAATAATATCTGCACTTGCTTCATCAATTCCGTTGATAGTTACGCTGGCATTGTAAACTTCCAGAGGATAACCACCAAAAGAATTAATAGGTTTGCACGAGATAATAACCTCAGCATCGAAACCTTGATAACCAATGCCACGATTAGCTACGAGATTCGTAAACTTATACGTTTTACCAGCAGGAGCAAGATACTTTTCTTTGTGCTGCTTCGACCACTTAGGATTAATCCAAACGCCGCGTTTAACCTTGCCATCACCAAGACCAAGAACAAACTGCAACATCTCATCATCCTTGACATCCGAAGCAGCTGCAACGACTTTACCAGCCGAATTAAGAAGAACAGCTTGTCCGCGAGTCAGCTTGCTAACATCATTATTAGCAAGTGTTGTCAGAAAATCATTTGCGACAATTACACTTTTCATTTTCTATTCTAAATTTGATTGTTGTTTAACAGCACTAAAACTGTCATCTTTAAGAACAAGAAGAATATCGCTAACTACACTATCTATGAAATCAGGTGTAACTTCCATATCTGACATTTGGTTAATATCAATATTAAAAAGACGTGGCTTCTTAATATATGAAATCTTAACCGCATCAACACAAAAATCATCACCATAATAAACAAACAGCCTATCATCAACAAGTTCACTTATTGGATTAAGATGTCTATTTTTATTACCATAGAAGTTGTTTAGAGTAGCTCGAATATTTTCGGTAGCAATTAAATCATTTTCAGAAAACTTATTTCCTACATTTACGAATTCGTCATAAGTAGTATTATAAGTAATAACAGGAATGTCTGTATTATTAACTTTTAATGCAATTTCATCTTTTGCATTAGAAGTAATAATAATACAATCTTTATAATAACGACCAATTAGATTCTCCCAATAAACATTATATTCATTAGAAAGAGTTTGACGTAATCTATCACAAGTTAAACCTGCAATTTCATACAAATCAATCTTATCTGAATCACTATCATAAAGAGAAAGAATATCTGAAATATCAATCTCATTCCCATTAACAATAATTTGTCCATTAAATTCATCACCAGTTAAGGTAATTTTAGACAAATCAATTAGATGATAATATAAATTCTTAACTTCATCATCAGGATAGACCTCATGTAAATTCTCAACAAGTCGAGCTTTGCCATAAGTTAATCGAGAAGTAGAAGAAATAAGTTTTAGATAATCACCAGGAAGAATAACGAAAGCTCTATTTGGATAATCCGCATCTTGCTTATCACGTTTAAGTTTAAGCCACGGTGTTTCACGTTTTAATGATTGAATATCATCTACACGTTTTTTACTATCTTCAAGACCTTCGCCTTTATAATTAGTTTTCCTATTTGATTTAGTTTGTATATATTTAACGGCAGCTCGATTCAGCATCATATCAATAAACTGAGGAGCAATACTCCGATGTCTATTAGATGTTATTTGCTGTATTCGTTGCTCTATTTCGATGTGTAACTCTTTTACCGTTTCATACATGACTAACCTTTCAAACTACGATACTTCGCGTTCCACTCGGCAACAATACCTTTGTTGTTATCATTCGAGAAATACGAGATAGCATCATTAATATTATTACCAATAACATTTTCCGGATTAGAAGCATCGACAATGATAGAACTATTCGGAAGTTGTCGAATAATATTCATCCAAAGATAAATAGTAATCTTAGCTTTCATCGCCAGATGTTTATCATCAACAATACTAATAAACTTCTGCGGGTCACTGTCAATAAGTTCAAGAAGAACAGATTGCTTATCATCGGCAGTCATTGCCATAAATTCTGAATAATCACCTACGCTACCTGTCGATACAACAACATTGTCGATAAGTGCGCTATTCGGATTATTAATAAGTTCTGTATATTTCTTGAGAGCATCAGTGCGAAGTTTCGTCCGAGCAGCTTTGAGTGCTTTACGCTCACTATCCGAAGTAAGATAAAATTGAATATTGACGCTCTTATTAATGTCTTCAACCTTATTAGCAACTTTGCTACTTAAAAGGCAATATCTCCAACTAATATAATCGGGAATATTAACAAAAGTAACATACTTATAAAGTTCCGTTTCATCAAGTTCCTTAATCCGTTTCAGAACAATAGCTTCAAGTTCCGAACCAGTTTCATTCTTAATCTTATCAGCTTTTTTAAGTTTACCGATAAGTTCGTCGATATTACTTTTCAGAGCAGGATTACCTAAATCTAAAACGTAAGAAGTATCGAACTCTAAGCCATGAACAGGAATCTCAAGAAGAAAATCATTTAAGTATGTAGTGATTCGTTCTTGCCAAGAACTATCAATAGGAGATACACCAACAACAGTAGGAAGAAGAACTCGCATTTCCTCGCTACGGCTCAGCAGTTCATTAACAGGACGAATAGCAGAACCAAGACGAAGAAAATCAGTTTTGAAAGCATCTTTATTCCGAAGTTCAAAAGAAGAAGGATTGTTCCTCCATTCAATACGAACTGAACGATTAACTTTAATCATATTTTTAACATTTTAAGTTATTCAATCTTTTATATGTTAATGAGTAGTAATAACCTTTCGATTATTACTACTCAAATTGGGTGTTTAGTTCAGAGCTAAATCAAGCCAGAACGAAGTAGTAGGATTATCAATATTGATACCCTGCGAACCAAGAACTTCATAAGAAGCAATATCCTTCGTATCCGACAGTTGAGTACCACTTGCAAGTCCCCACGAAGCAGGCAGTTCAGCCATACCTTTATAGACACCTACTTTATACTCACGACCCTCTTCACAAACAAACTTAATATTACGCTCACCATTCGAACCCATAGTATGGTCAAGGAATACAGCACTATAAGAAGTAATAGGCAGACCTTGATACATATTACCGGCTTCACGGTCACGACGAGCACGAATACCGTGGTCGAACATATCAACAATCTTGACAGTAAGAATTTTACCATTAAACATCTTATAACGGTTAAAATACTTACCATAAGACATCATCTCACCATCGCTCTTAATCTCGTTATCACCAAGAGTTACAAAGTAATTTTTAAGACGAGCATCATAGTAGATAGCATCATTGAACATTCGTGCAAAACCTTTACCGCAATAAAGAACAAGTTCCTCAACGGTAGAATCAATACGATTGTCAAAGATACGAGTGATGATACGGTCGAAACGATTAAGTGTCAGAACAGAATACGTTTCATAATTACCAACGGCCTTGAGAATATCAAGAACACCAGCACCACGAGGAATTGCCTCACCAGTCTTTTCATCCTTTAAGTGGATAATACCATTCGAATCGCGGTTATACTCCGAGAACCACAAGTCCTCTTCGAGCATCTCGCGTCGCATGATTTCCCACATCTTCATTTCGTAAGGCATCCACAGACTGCGCTCACCACCAGATGCAGTATCAAAGGCAATATTAACAACCTTATTACCCATGTTACCAGCAATCTCTTTCGAGAAACGGTAGTAACCATACTGGTTGGTTGCCTTGCTGAACGATTGGTTATTCGAGCGGTTTCCGTCAGACTTGCTACCCGGAATAGTCGAAGCACCTAATGCCCAAATAGCACCACTAATGAAGTCTTTTGCAACAGCATCAGCCGAGATAGGAGCACCCGACATATTGGTAAAACGATAAACGTATCCACCAGTCGAAGTAGCAATACCCTCATTCTGAATACGCCATTGCATACCCGAAGGAGCAATAGCTGTGTGCTGATAAATAAACCAATTATCCTCCATTTCAACCTCAACAGTTCCATAAGGCTGAATAGCAGTTTTATCAGATACCAGCTTTTTCAAACGAGAAGTAACACGCTGACGAGGAGCAATTTCCCAAGTATATTGAGTATCACCACCATTCAGCTTAACTTTTGTTGTAACAGCACCCTGACCCTCAGTAAGAGTAAGAAGAGGATACTTGTCACTATCCTTACCCCAAAGATAAGTAAGATTACGATTAAGTTTAACAGGGTCAATCAAATCAAAATTCAGAAGCATATTAGCATCTGTATATTGATTCGAGTCAAATTTTACAGTTCCAATTTCACGCATTGTAAATTAGATTTTTGGTTAAGTTATTATTATAAGGCAAGAACATTTGCTTTATTTAATAGGTAAAACAATTTTATCATCCTTTGCAGTCTTTTGAACTCTGGGATTACCATTGTTTTTACCAGTCTTACTTGCTAATGAACGAAGACGTTTAACTTCTTTTTTAGCAAGTTCAGCTTTAATCAGTTGGTCAACTCCACCATCAAGATTCATAATAAATCGCATAGCCAATTCAGCAGGATTAGAAAGACGATTAATTTCATCAATTTGTGCTTGACTATAAACCATTCCATTAATCTCTTGAACAGGACGAGAGAAATAATCAAATAACTCTTGACGAGAAACAAGTTTCTCACCATCAGTTGTTTTAATTCTCAGACCTTCTTTCGGAAGAGCATATTCTCCAATCTGACCTTTAACAACAATTAAATCATAAAGACTACCCGGTGCATTATGAACTTTGACAGTACCGTCATCTTCATACGAAACACCAAAGTATTTAATTTCCTTTTCAAGTTCAGCCTGCATTTCTTTGGCCTCACGTTCACGAATTGCTTTAATTTCACTCTCTTGAGTTTTACGCAACCAATTAAGACTTTCAGTCGCATCGTCTTTAAGAGTGTTATTTGCTTTTGCAAACTCAACAATTCGTTTGGCACGTTCCGGAGAAGTACCTTTTTGAATTTCAGCTTTATAGATTAAATCAGCAAGTAAGTTATCATCATCTTTGATTTCAACTTTACTATAATCTACATTTGCCGAATAACCTTCGATTGTACCGAACTTACTCTTATATTCAACAAGAGCTGCAATATCGGGATTGTTAGCTAAAAACTCGTTAAAACCTTTTGCAAAACCCTCTCGTTCACCAAGAGCTTTTACAGCAGCTTCACGTTTAGCAAAACCCTCAATCGTAGGTTCAAACTTAACAGGTTCACCTTTCTCATCTTTAATAACAATACCACTTGCTTTTGAAATAGCTTCGATATAATCACCGTCTAATTCATTAGCACCTTCATCAGACATTGCATCAATCTGTTCTTTTGTGAACTTAATTTCACCGTTATCATCTACGGCGTTTCCGTTATCATCAAGTGTGTAAAGAGTACCATCAATTTCTACTTGTTCCGGTTCAGTTTCTTCTTCACCATTACCAGTAGAACCACCCTTATCACCTTCTTCTTCAGCTTTCTTACGAGCAGCTTCCTCTTCAGCTTTACGTCGTTCTTCAGCTTCTTGAGCTTCTTTAGCTTCCTTAGCTTTACGTTCTTCTAATTCTTTATGAAGACGTTCTTGTTTTTGCTCCTGAGTTTCATCATCAGGTATAACAACTTTTTCAACAGCCATATTAGTATTTATTTATAGTTGAATATTATTACATGAACAAAGATATACTATATATAATATATTATCAATAATTATAGTAGCATTATCTTGCAGGTTCTCTTGCTCTCCGTCGATAATTCTCGGTCATCATTGCTTTAATTCTTTTTGTAACTTTATTCTATTAACATCAGAAGCAGTGTAACCAGATTGAGCAGCCATAGCTTCATCTTTATCTATATTACCATTTCCATTGGTATCGACTTTAAGTCGCATATTCCAAATCTCTTTTTCACCTTCTTGTTTAAGAACTTCAAGATTAATATCATGTTCTCTATCAAGAGCATTTTGTTGAGCTTCAAACTCTTGTTTAGCTGCTTCACGCTGACTAACAATTTGTTCAACTTCAGCTTGAGCTTGTTGTTGAACTTGTTGCATTTGAAGTTCATAATCTCGACGAGCTTGAATAGCTTTCTTAATATTCTTAGCAATAGAAGTAATATTATTGTTTTCAATAGCTTCAATAGCAACTTCCAGTTGGTCATTTTGACCTGCACTAAATGCAAGTTCTTTCATCATGTTCAGTTTATTCTGAACATCGGCATTATTACGAATGTAAATTCCAATATTACCAGAGAAATCAGAAGAACCATCAATATCAACTACAACAACTTTATTAGTTGTTGGATCTACATAAGAACCTCGTTTACCATCAATCCAAGCAAACTTACTGTAATCAATATTTGCAACATAATCACGTTCACGGAAGAGATTAAAACATTCAAGACTCCAAACACTTCCGGTCATTGCTTGAGAATAATTCGATTCATTAACAGCCTTACCTGCATAATCTTTAGCATCACCAAAGCGAGCATTATTCATATTAGCTGCTTCCCAAGCTTCTGCTTTCAAACCTTGTTTAAGATTATCAAGCATTTGAATATAATTCGTAATAGCACTTGTAGCTACTTCTCGAATAGATTGTAAAGCATTAGGTTGTGCATCAGAATCATCAAACGGTAAGAAACTATCTTTATTCGCAACAGCAAGACGTTCCTCGGTAGTCATGTCACTACTATCAGCGAGAATACTTTCAGGGAATAATAACCAAGACTTAAACTTAGCTACTGCACGTTCTTGTTGTAAAGTATAAATACGATACAGAGCAAGATAAGGTAAAACACGAAAAGGAATAGGATTACGAAGATTATCTTTATGTAAACCTACAATACCGTTATAAGGTAATTTACAATCACTATAATTATTAAATCTTTCACGTTGAACTTCGATAGGTCGCGGTTTAATATAAATACCACTATGACAGCCACCGATACGCCAACCTTCCCAAACTTGATTTATCCATTCCCATTCAATTTCAATATCACCAGCAGAAGTATCAAATTCATAATTCTCGTCTACAACACTTTCAACGATATTTCCTAATAAATCTCGATGTTTAAGAATACCTTGTTTAATTTCAGTTTTCCAAACGTAATGATAAATATCAATTTCTTTACCATATAATCGAGCTTCACTACGAAGTGCTTCTGCGTTAGTATGTAATATAGCTTTACGTTCAGCAAAATCTGTTTTATTGAAGATTTGAACTATACCATCAGAAGCATCATATTTAGGAGATACAGTATAAATATCTTTAAGATAATTCATTTCTGCATCTGTAAGTTCATCACGAAATCTATCAATGATTTGTGGAATAGTCATTCGATAAACACGAACTCCTGCATCATCATCTTCGATATATCGTTGACCACTTTCAATACGATAATATTCGAGAGGAGATATTACTTGAAGATAAACATCACCTTTATAAACTTCTCGATAAGTATAAACCTCTTCACAAGCCCACCAATAGAAATAGCATTGTTGATACTTGTCTTTCGCTTCAACGATAGTATTAATAAGTTCAAGACGCTTTTGAGTTGTAATAGTTACATCATCAATCCAATCGTTAAGAACTTCTTCAATAATATCATTAAGTTCACCTTGCTTAATTGTCTTTTGACCAGTATTAAATCCTGCTTCATTAAGACGATTAATAATTTCTTGATTACAATAAGCCATTACTTTATCAGCAAGAACTTTATTGCGAGCAAGAGTTACAGAAGGGTCATTATTAAATACTTGATAATTAGAGAACATATTAATAAATTCTCCCATATATCGTTCTTTAATAGGAGTAAGAAAATCTACATCACGTATCTCACCATACATGACAGCTTTCTCACCAACCTTATCAATATAATTCCGAAGAACATATTCATAAGTCTTAGGGTCTACTAAACCATTAGCAGCATCAAGAAATTTCTGCGTAACAGTTTTATCATTCTGACCAATAGCAAGATTAATCCAATAATTACAATTAGGAATGTACCAAGCTTTCGTTTGTTTTGTAGCAGTACTTGCATGCTGGTCAGGCATAACAAGTGGAGTTGCTCTTAAATCACGTTCACTCATTTTAGGAATCTATTAACTTTACGACCAGTGTTATTAGTTTTACTTTTCGAGTTAGCTTCTCGTTCAAGTAAAAGGGAATCTTTACGAAATTCAAACATTGCAACGATAGCCGAACTTAATCGGTCTGCATTACGCCCAAATATAAATCTATCTAACTCTAATAAGAAACTTATATCATAAATTTGATTAAATCTATATATTGGTGTATCGTCGGACGTTTTTCCAACAATTTCGTATAAGAAATCTCGTACCATGCGCATACCTTCTAACTTAATATCGCCATCACCAATTACAATACCATAACCAGTAATACGAGGGCCATCAACACTACGATTAATATAACTACTTGGGTCTTTCAGTAACTTATCTCTATAACCCCATTTCTTGAAATTAGTAACAAGTTCACCAGTACCAGCTTCATAAAGAACTTTACAATTCCAACGTAAACAAGCATAAAGAACAAGTTTATCGACAGCTTCCATAGTATCAAGACGACCACAATAAGAAGCAACAAGTCGTTTACCCATGTAAGGAGTTTTGCTGTTAGTACGCATCCACACTTGAAAACTTGCAAGTGAATTTTTTGTACTAACTTCTTCTTTATTTTTATCTACACGATATGGGTCATAAGAAATAAAATAAAGACTACCATCATTTGGAATAGGAGAATAAAACTCTCTTATACAACCATGAACATCAGTCTTTGAATTATGAGGTACATCAGTTATATACTCATGGAATCTATCGGAACCAAATATAGCTCGTTCAATACATTCCTGTTTAGTAACAAATCTAACACGTCCATCATCAAGTATATACCAACCATCTTCATAAAAATGATTAGACTTATCATATTTAATAGCGTTAATATGATTAGTAAGTTCCGGACTGTGAAAAATGTTCTCTTGTGTGTTCGTAAATGCCTCATTAGGACTGTTAGCACGTTGACCTACATAAATATTATATTCACCAGCATCTTTTTCTTTTTCTGCACCACGTTTTTTGTCATAATCATCCTTCCAAGAAGCAAACAGTAAAGAATTACCATCTTCTATAAAAGGTTCATAATCCCATATCTGCGGAAAAAAGAAACCACAAACAGCATGCCTACTATTAGCATCCCAGATATTTTCCATAGGAAGCATATCATTCTTTCCGGGATTATAAAAACAATTACTGAAAGCTTCCCAGTTAGCACCTTTTGTACCACCCGTACCATACACACGGATAGTACCAATTCTCATTGCACCTGATTCACTATTAGACATCATAACGTCTAATGCCTTTTGAAGATTAGGACAGTTATGAGTAATAGTAAAATCTTCTAATAATACAAGATTATCACCATCTACTTCAAATCCATAATATCTACCTCGACCAATAGGTTTAATATCAAATCGAGTTTCCAATACATTCTTTTGTAATGAAATATAATTTTCTGCTTTTTTACGATTTATTTTAGTAGGAATTAAATGACAACCAGATAAAATAAAAATTCTATAATAAGTAACACCTCTTATAATCTTTTCTGAAACAGTGGTTTTCAATCCAAGACTTCTACAAATATAAACAATATCATAAACAATTGCAGGGTCTTTTTGAGCTATTTCAAAATTATGTTTTTTAGAATCATAAGAACCATCAGTGTCAATAATACCAGCTAAAAATTCTAATCTACTTTGTTTATCAGTATAAATGTACTCTTTTGGAATATATTTATTATGAAGAACTCCCATATTAAAAAGTTCTTGTCTAAACCAATTATCCGAAGCATCTTCACATTTTACTAATGTAATTCTTTTATCATTAGAATTAGTATCTGCAATCGAATAATCAAGATTATTATTTTTTGAATATTCTTTTAAATAATCAATTACTTCACTATCTTCATTGGTAAATCTACATGTATCTTTATCTCCATCACCAATCCATAATCCAAAAACATAAGGTTCAATTTTAACATTCTTTTTATCAAAATCAATACATGTTTTTATAAGAGCATGATTATCTTTCCAGCGAGGATGTTCTTTAATCATATTTATATAATCTGGAGCAGTCATAGTAATCGGTTTACATATATTACCATAACTTTTCCTATAAATCATATAAATGTCATGCTTACTATTTACAACATGAGATTCACCATTTAAAGGAGTAACTTCGTATAAATCATCTTCACCATTTATAGTAGCTAATACTGTACGAGGATTTCCGTCAGGTCCCATAAGTTTATCACCTACTTTAATATCTTGAACAAATTTAATTTGTCCATCAGACATTATAAAACCAGTATTTTCCCCAAAACATTTACCTGCTTCCTCAAAATCAGTTTCAATAGCTTTCTTACCTACTGCGGCACTTTCATTTTTACCAATAGCAACACTTAAAAGTTTACTACGAAATCCGAAAGCCTTCTGACCTTCTTTTGATTTCTTATATCCAAGTTCAATACCTTTATCAAAGCTCTCACTTAGATAACCTCTTCGCCAATAAGTTTTATCTTCATACCAATCGAGATTAACTTTAACCATATAAGATGTAGCACCTTTTTCAGTTAAGTAATACATTTGGTCGGCAGCAAGTGTAACAGTTACATTCTTATTTGCGTTAATAGTATTAGCTGCTTGACTACCACGTTTATATGAAAAACCTTTACGACGAGCTTTTGCCTTACATAAGTTACAACTATTGTTAGCAATCAGCTCGTCAATCTTAAAGTTCCAATAATCTCCATCCCAAAATCGAGGAAAACCTTCAACAGTATTAACCTTAAATCTTCCCTCTTTATCTAACTGTTTACGTTCCTTTTCATTAGGAGCACGTTCGATACGACCATAATTAAGATAATTATAATGGTCGCCAGTTATACGAACTTTATGAAGTAAAGCCTTACGTTCAGCATCAGATTTAGCTGCTAAATAAGCAGGAATATCTTTAATGTATAATTTACAATATGCTTGGACACCTTTAACTCGTCTATCCATTTCACGTTGCCAAAACTTTATGGCATTAGGACTATCATCTGGTTCAAGACAATAACATCCATGTTTTTCATAAAAGTCTGCAACACGACTAAATATTTCAGTACCTACGAAAACAAAGTCTATTTTCATAAGTACACCACCACTTTCACCTATAAGAAAATCGTTATCTCTGTCAATCCAAGGTTTACCAGTAAAACGACAAATACTTGAAGATAAAGGTTTGTAACTTTCTTTATCTTCAAGTATATAATCTATAAACGGACTTCGACCAGTTTCATAACCATAACGATTGTCTTTACGATAATGTTTCTGTTTCGTTAAGAGCATTAGATGCTCTATCATTTGTTCCGTCATAGCTATCTCTATATTCAGCTCCACCACGAATTGATGTTACACCTTTTTCAATCTTATCCCACTTATCATTAAGCTCAGTAAGACTTTCAACTCGTGCAGGAATTTCATTAGCAATTTTAATAATTTGTTTAAGAGTATCTTCACAAAGAGCTAAATCTTTCATTTCAAGTTCTTTCGACATTAAATCTTCTATACCATCAGTTAATGTACGAACTAACTTACTTGAAAGATTCAAAGATTTAATAGTAGAATTAATTAAATCTTCAACAGCTGTAATATTAAGATTTGATTTTACAAATTCAATAGCAGATAAAACAACTTTATCCGGTAGATAAGATTCATCTAAACCAGCATTAGACTTAGCATAAGCATAAGCTTCTTTTTTAGTAAGTCCTGCTTTCGTTACATAACCTTTTCTATCGGATAAATATAATATAAATCTAAATTCTTTTTCTGCAAAAGATTTATCTTTACTATCATCACGAGCATATATCTGTTGAAGTAAAGGATCTGTCTCTTATACACATCTCCGAGCCCACGAGACCGTACTAGATCTCG
>ENA-OZDC01000434-OZDC01000434.1-human-gut-metagenome-genome-assembly--contig:-NODE-434-length-23051-cov-11.698643_pt1 | contig 23051 bp, 21 predicted proteins | sample MGYA00244082_ERZ653570 | MGnify/ENA primary metagenome ERZ653570 (study PRJEB26926, sample SAMN06164919) | human gut metagenome | biome: ENVO:00009003; feature: ENVO:2100002; material: ENVO:00002003... | reverse complement strand
CGAGATCTAGTACGGTCTCGTGGGCTCGGAGATGTGTATAAGAGACAGAGTCTATACATTAAATGATTTTTCGTTTAATTCTATTGCAAGCGAAAATACAAAAGAAGAAAAGAAAGCAATTCTAATAAAAGGTCTCGAAATTGTGAAAAAATCAATGAAGTAAAAACAAATCAGAGTAGGGAAATATTTCCCTACTCACTTAAAAATTAAATTCTATGTTATTAAATATATTTTTATTTGTTGGTGTAATTTGGTTAGCAATTCAATGCTATAGAGATTTAAAAGAAATTTTAAAAGACAATAACGAAACATTTAAAGATTGAAAGAAAGCAAAGGGATAAATAAAAATCTTTGTCCCTTACTTTTTATTTTCAAATGTTAAATTTAACGTAACCGTACTCCCCATTTAGTACCAGGAAATTTTAGGCTTTCGCATTAAGGGGTACCTTGAAGGCAAATTACATATTTTACTACCCCACAAAAATCGCTCTTCGTGATAAGGGCATGCCCAGATATCCCACACCACACATGCCCACATAACACACAAAGAAGCCAGAGAATAAAACATCCCTGGCCCTCATCCACCTTATCCCTCTGGTAGATTACAATATCAAAGTTCTTTCTATAAACCAAAAACTTATAAAGATATGGAAGAAACATTATTCAAACTAGCACGTGCAATTACAGATACAGGTACAGATACTGTATCTTCAAAAGGTGGTACTGTAACCTACCGTATCACTTCCCTCAAAAGGAAACTGGTAAATGGCAAAGTAGTTTCAATCTCTACACCCTCTTGTACTTTGAGCTCAGCCTCCGTAAGTTGGGCTACTTGGGGAGGAGTTACCGTTGGAGATGGTTACTTAGATGTAAAAATTAACTATTCAGAAAATACTGGGTCCTCAAGGTCTACTACTCTGACATTTGACCAGGATGGATCTGATAACAAAATCAATCTCACAGTAACTCAGAAGCCACAAGAGGCTTCAACATTCACTCTCTCTGGATTGCCCACAGATACAGGCTACTATCTCTTTGGCAGGGGAGCTAGGCCACAGAATACATCATCTTCAGATCAGGGGTATATACAGGGTCTCTCAGCAACTGATACTACTACTATGAAGATTCCATTCTATGCCAATGACTCAGAACCTGGTTCTCGAATAGAATGTACTACTGGAGATAAAGTAGCTGTATATACTAAATCAGGTGCTACCTGGATATCAGAGGGGTCATTTATAGTACCAAGTGCAGGAGGAACAGTATCAATCTAAAAACATTATACATTATGGAAAATAAAGTTCTTAAATTAGGGGGGGGGGAGCTCCAACCTAAGACTTATATTGAGATTAAGATAATATCCCAATTATAAAAGCCATTACCCAGAATATAAGAGCCAGTGTATATGGTGTAGAATATCTATGCCAGGGATACCAGCAGGTAATATAAGAATCTACTTTTAGTATTTCTGGATGTTCTTCCTCGTATTTTTTATCCTCTTCTCTAGAACTGTATTTATGAAATACATAGAAGGGTAAGAATACGAGGAAAATTATTAAAGCAACTGGGAACAAGAGTAGGAGAAGAATCTCCCACCCTTGCATTGATGATCCAGCATAATTACCATCTCTGTCAAAAAAGTATCTCATAGTAATTTGTATTTTATGTATCTGATTAATAGATAAATCGGAAATAGAGGTAATACTATCCATACCGAGATGAATAAAACGAGAGAGTGTATTTTGTGAGTATAGGGTAAATAATCCAAGCAAGCCCTTACAAAAAATACAGTGAACGGTAAGCATACCAAATAAATTATTGCTAATACAGTAGTCATTGTTCTTTGAGGTATTTGTTAATAATCTTGGTAAGCTTCTTATCGAAATCAATCATCATATCAAAAGCATCGGTATCTTTCATACTTTTCATTTCCTTGTCAAGGAACTCTATGTTTCTCTTAATCGAGAAATAAGCCTTATATGCAAGGTAGGCTTTCTCATGTTCTTCTGTGAGAGGAAGAACATCTCCTTTTTGCCCATCCAACCTTGGATATGTATTATCAGGACCGAGAGTTCTTGCAACTTTTACCCGGTTACTGAGCATTGCAAATCCACCTTTCTTATCGATGGATTCTACTGTTACTTTCTCTGTGATGGGTCTTCCTGATAATACGAAGATAACTTCATCACCTTCTTTGAGCTTTTTAGCTTCTTTCTTTTCTTTTTTCATATCTATTTTATTTAAAAATTTTCTTTATGCAAATATACGAAATTATTCTTTATTTATTGCATTATCTATTTTATTTTTTATAAATTCATAGGCATTGCCCCGGTAATCCTCTAGCATTTTGTATTCCTGTGGAGATAGAAATATTCCGTTTACTTTAAAAGCATCTCTTAGATGCTCCGGTATAGTGCCCTGGTGAGTGATGTTATTATAACGGATGATGAAAAGTTTCTCTTTATCTTCATCTATAACACCAAGAGTGTTGACTGGTTGGAGTTTAGTTTGGTAAATTCCCCCAAAAGCAGAAGGTACCATTAAAATACTTCCCGGTATTCTAGTTATCCAATGGGAATAATCGGGAGTAATTACGGCAATTTTCTTCTCTTTTTCAAGTTCTTTATCATAAGCTAATCGATTAGACCAAAAAGCACATTGAAAACAAATTTGTTTTCTTGCCATAAGTTGGGGAATCTCTCTAGTTTCATCGAATTCCTCTAAATTAATGGGCTTGCCACATATCTGGCACTCATTTTTCTTGTCCATATTGCATTATTTTATAAGTTATATATGATAATAGAACCTCGAAACATATTGAAAATGGGTTATAAGCAATACTTTTGTTACTAAAATTGAACCATTAAAACTGATAAGTTATGGATAAACTAACAAATGAAATGATTAAAGACCTTGCTATTCGCTTAGGTTTAGAACCTGCCCTATTGAAAGCTGTCCAATTGGTGGAAGCTGCCGGTAGAGATGGGTTTTTAGCTGATGGTAGGCCTCAAATCCTCTTTGAGGGTCACATTATGTACAAAGAAGTACATAAGAAATTCCCTGACAGAGATTTAGCTTACCTTTGTAAGAGATATTCTACGATTTTCTTCCCTAAATGGGATAAATCGAAGTATTTGGGAGGTGTACACGAGTATAAGAGACTCGAATTAGCCAAAGAAATTGACGAAGAATGTGCATTGAAGTCTGCAAGTTGGGGTATGTTCCAGATTTGTGGGTTCAATCACAACCTCTGTGAATGTAAAGATGTCTTCGAATTCGTTCATAAGATGTCGGAATCTCATGCAAATCAACTAGAACTCATGTATTATTTCATGAAAAACTCTGGTTGTTTGAGTAATCTCAAAGAAAAGGACTGGGCTGGCTTTGCCAGAAAATACAATGGTCCTGGGTATGCCCAGAATGCCTACGACCAAAAACTAAGAAATGCTTACGAAAACTTCAAAGATAAGTTATGAAAAGATGTCATTTTAACAGCTGGGTAGCAAAAGTATTCCTTTTCCCCAGTTACAAGGCAATAACCATGTTGTACAACTCTTTTTTCAAGCATAGAGTAGAGGAGTGTAAACCGGATGATATCAACCATGAGAGAATCCATCAGGTACAACAGATTGAGTGTAGTATAGTCGGTTTGATACTTGGTATCATACTCTGGGTATTATTCGATATATCCTTCTGGTGGGTAGTAGTTCTCTGTTTTGGTCTCTTCTACCTTTGGTATATTATCGAATATCTTCTCATTCTGTGTTTTGCCAAATGGGATAAACAGAATGAAAGGTATCATGATGTAAGTTTTGAAGAAGAAGCTCACAATAATGATAAGTATCTGAGTTACTTGGAAGACCGTAAGCCATTTGCTTGGATTAAGTACATTAAATTGAGAAGCTACAAGAAATGAAAAAATTAAAAGTATTAGGGGTGTCTGCTGGTGCAGGCATCCTTTTGTTCCCTTTTAGAAAGAATTTGATAGCTAATATAGAAACTCGAGGAGTATTTTATACTAAAGGCTTAGAGCAGTGGAAATTGAACTTTGGTGGTATACCATATTATAAAGATGAAACCTTCCCAGATTGTAAGCCAGACATCATACTTTCAAGTCCAGACTGTGGAGCATCTTCTATTATGAGGCTTTCAAAAGTAAAAGAATTGGGCAATCCCCAAGAGAATAAATCCCTGAATCTAGTAATTCAATCAATCTTACATTATAAACCTAAGATATTTCTTATTGAAAACTTACCTCGTTTGCTATCTTTGCTCCCAAAAGAATATCTTCAAAAAACTCTTGAAGACTATAAACTTATTTTTCACGAAAGAAGCGTTTCTGACTACGGTAACTCACAGTTATCACGAAAGAGATTACTTATCATTGGAGTACATAGAAAAACGGGTAAGAAATATTTGAATGCTTTTGATGAAGTATTTCAAGTAAAAAACCCAACAATTACTAGAAATCTACTTAAACCACTCACATTCTCTCAGGAAAATAATACTAACCAGATTCCGTTTATGAGTAAAACTCTGGCAATGTATGACTATCGGAAGCTTCCCGAAAAGAAGAATCTTACAGTAGCAAAGATACATAGACTCTGGGTTAGAGATTTTAAAGATGAAAAGAAGTGGCCTATCAAAACTGCAAAGATGAGTACTCTCCCAGGAGTATATCGATTGGAGTATGATAAACCACCTTTAACTCTCAGACCTGCAGATAGGCAATTCAGACCCGATGGTTATCCTTTGGGAATCGAAGACTTCAAGGCAATTATGGGATTCCCAGATAAATTCAAAGTTTACCTTCACAAGAATGGTGATACCTTCGAAGGTGATTTTAAGGATTACCATTACTGGCTTAACAAGGCAAGGTATACAATTGCCAAAGGGGCAGTAGGGGAAATAGGTTATTGGTTTAAGGAATGCCTCAAAAAGGCAAATACCAAGAAACCTTGAGTTTCAGCTTTATATATAAAGTCTTATATATAAGTTTCTGAGGTGCCTTGAAATATATAGATATATAATATACTACGTATATATATCTATATATTTATCTGCGTATATATAGCTATTCATATATCATATCGTAAGTAGTATATTTGGATATTATCTCACTTCGTTCGATAAAGGTAATCGCTAAGCGATTACCGAATAGATAGTACCATTAAAGCGTGCGACTATTTCAATTTGAAAACTTAATACATCGGATTATGAGAATGATTAATGCAAAGTACCCAATTACCGAATTGAACATTAACAACATCCTTAAGTTCTTTCGGATTATTTATCGGAATTTACCTTCGATACGTTTTGAGATTATTGAAACCAAAAGTACTTTTCAATTCAAGTTCCACATCATTAAGTCAAACTTAAGTCCAGTAGAACGTTATTGGTTGAAGAGTAAGATTAAGAAATTCATCAAGTATGAAGACATTTAAGAGGGCCTTGTTCATTGTACTTCTAGGATTTACTATTTACCTTTGCTTCAGGAATTACAAACTTTCTCGAGAGGTTGATTCCCTGGAACTAGCGGTCAATGAAATCCCAGATACAGTATACACAGAGAAACCCTTCAAACCAGAGAAGAAGTACTCAGAAAAAGTTGAACCAGGTAAAATCTTAGTTCATGATAATAAGCAGCCAACTCTCTTTCCTGATTCCATGCTAAGGCAGCCAGTTATCAGTAACCAAGATTCCCTGGTTCAAATTGTTTTGAAGAAAGATAAGTTGAACTTAAGTCTGTTCAATAAGGAGACTAACACTTATTCAACTAGACTATTCCCAATCGACTTAGATAAGTACAACTACAACTGGTATGAAGGTCAATTAACTCGAAAGAAAGTTGCAAGGTTATCACTTAGTCCATACGTTTATGGCAAATACAGACCTTTCAATAATCTCTTTGATATGGGAGCTGGTCTTTCAATCAAGACTAAGAGATTTAATTACAAATTCGGAGTCAATACCTTTTACTACCCGAAGATAAAATCAGGGATGGGTACTGACATCGAATTTCAAATAACGTATAACTTTTAAGTAATGGCAAAGACTATCTCAGAAACTAGAACTACATTAACTCGGGAGGAGCTATCAAACCTATCCCGAGTTTCTAGTGATGTTTTCTTTTTTAGCCTTTTTTGCTATGTGATACATCCAGTAAGAGGAAAGGTAAGATTTGATTTATACCCATTTCAGAAATCAGTTCTCTACAATTTCATTGCCCAACGATTCAATATCATTCTCAAGTTCCGTCAGGCAGGAATTACAGAACTTATTTCAATGTACTGTCTTTGGTTGGCGATGTACCATCCCAACAAAAAGATAAACATTATCTCTATCAAAGACACAACTGCTAAGAAGGTGCTTAAGAAGATTAAGTTCATGTACAAGAATCTTCCATGGTACCTTCAAACTCCCATAATCAATGGTAGAGCTGGAGAATACGGTTCTGCTTCCATGATAGAATTTGATAATGGGTCATTTATTGAATCAATTCCGACATCATCCGAAGCCGGTCGTTCGGAATCCCTTTCTCTTCTGGTAATTGACGAGGCAGCAGTAGTAAGATGGGCTGCTCAAATTTGGGCTGCTGCTTTTCCTACTCTTTCCACTGGTGGAGCTGCCATCGTCAATTCCACTCCTTATGGAGTTGGTAACTTTTATCATTCAACTTGGGTAGATGCCATTGCTGGAGGTAACCCCTTCAATCCCATTCGATTATACTGGCAGATGCACCCGGAACGAGATATAAATTGGTATAACCAAATGTCTTCTGCTTTGGGTGCAAAACGAACAGCACAAGAAATAGACGGTGACTTCTTGTCATCAGGTAATACAGTCTTTGATTTAGCTGATATTAAGGCTATCGAAGACTGCCTTAGTGATTATCCAGTAATAAAGAAAAGATTCAATGGTCAATACAGGCAATTCTGTGAACCAGAATCTGACAAAGAATATTTCATTGGTGCTGACGTTGCAACTGGTAGAGCTTCTGACTATTCCTCATTCACTTGTATGGATAAGCTAGGAGAAGAACAAGTAGTATATAAGGGAAGAATGGCAGTGGGAGCTTATGCTAAGTTACTTGGTGATACTGGGAAGTTGTATAATTGGGCTACTATAGCTCCAGAATCCAATGACGTTGGTTTATCAGTAACTTCTAAGCTTCAAGACGAAGGCTACCCTAACCTTTACTACTACCAGAAGATGCTAAAGAAAAAAGGTAAAAGTAGACCTGAAATGGATAAATCCCCTGGTTGGTTAACCACCCAAAAGAATCGTTCAGTGATAATAGAGAACTTGGAAGAAGATATTCGATTAGATCATGTAATCATTAAGGATCCATTCTTTGTACAAGAAGCTTATACTTTCATCTATGATGGTTTAGGTAGACCTGTTGCAATGGGTAAACATAGGGCTAACAATTCAGCTGTAGATGTAGACCTTGAAGGGGATGTATATGCCGATGATGATATCTTTGGAAAAGCAATATGTAATCACATAAGGAAAGGAAAAACTAACGTAATCGTACAACCAAGATGAAAAAGTACTTCAATTTTAGTTGGGGTTGGGGACGTAAGAAGGACCCTCCCAAGAATGGTACATCCTCTAATAAAGAGGAGAAGCCTGCCACATCAATTTCACCTGGTAGGGTTTCAGTTGACGATGATAGCGATAACTTAATTACATCATTACAAGGGTTGACTAAATTAGTTGAACCCTCTTTTCGTGTTGATGTGATACCTTTAATTCGGGATTTATATAAAGTAAATCCAGATATGGGCATTGCATTACAAGATATGTTTAAGTTAGCTAACACCAGTCATACAGTAACTTTCCCTAATAATACCGATGAAGAGGCTTCAAAGATGAGAGAACATCTTAAGAAAGCCACCAAGGGATGGACCAGATATACTGCTGGTATAGATGGTTTAGTTAATAAAATGATTGTTCAACTTCTTGTAAGTGGGGCAATATCTGTAGAAGGCGTACCAAATGACAAGCTTGATGGATTGGCTACGGTATTATTCCTTAAGCCAGAACACATCAAGTTTAAACGTGAATTAAATGGGGTGTATGCTCCTTACCAAAAGAATATAAATTTCTTTGTTAAGCAACAAGATTACATTAAGCTTAACCCAGAAACCTACTTCTATGTTGGTATGTTCAATGATACCGATGAACCTTATGGAGTTCCTCCATTTATGCCTGCATTGGATTCTCTCAAAGGACAAAATGATATGAAGATTAACTTCAAACATATCATGGAGATTTGTGGTATGGTTGGTTTCTTAGAAGCTAAGATGCAGAAATCTCCACAAAGGCCAAATGAGAGTATCAAATCTTATGAATCCAGATTATACCATGAACTCAATATCCTCAAACGTAATGTTAAAGAGGGTATGAAGGATGGAGTAGTAGCTGGTTACATAGATGACCATGAATTCAAACTCAATTCTACTACTAAGGAGCTCGGTAATATCGAGAAGCCTTGGAATATGAACCAACAATCTGTAGCAAATGGGTTGGGAGTTAATGGCTCTATTATTGGGGTATCATCTACTACTGGTGAAGGTGCAACTGGTATAATGCTGTCTAAGATGATTAGCCAGTTAAAAAATATCCAAATGCTTGTAGCTTATGTATTGGACCGACTTTATTCTCTAGAACTGCGTCTGGCAGGCTTTAATAATAATAAGGGAATGAAGATTGATTGGGGAACTTCTACAGTTTCTGATGAAGTTAAAATCCAACAAGGTCTTCAGTATAAGATACAGAACCTTGACTTATTGTATAAGGCTGGTATCATTAGTCAAGAGCAATATGCTTGGGCAATGGGTTATGATTCTCCTGATGAGAAAGAACCAAGAGTTTCACTTGAGGACCAATTTGCTAAGGGAGGTAATATAGACCCACAAGAAGGAACTAAGAAGAAACAAAGGCAAGATGATAAAAACCAATCTGCTCGTAGGTCAAGAGATAAGAATAACCCGGCTCCTTCTCGAGGAGACCAAAATACTAAAGCAAGATGAGTAAATTTACAAAGAAAAACAAAGAGCATCTTGATTCTATGGTGATAGGTCAAGGCCATACCATTATGGCTGGGTATATCCCAGAAGCAGTGGGAGCCAAGGCTTTCTCAGAGAATTATTACAAATGGAAAAATCCTACACCGGATTCCATTGCTCAATTTGGGTTTTGGGGAGGGGATATAGATTATAATACTTACTATCCCAACCTAGACAAATCGGAACTAACTCCTAAGGACGAAGAGTTTATCGAACCAATGTTCAGATTACTTTCAGAAACGATTGTATCTAAGAATTGGAACCCGACAGACTTTGGTCAGAATGGAGTACTAAAGGCTTCTATGAAGATGTTGCTTGGTCAAACAGTAAACTGTGACCATGAAACCAACATCGGTAATGCTATTGGTGCTGTATCACAAGTAATGTGGCAGGAATCCTATAAAGACGGTAGCTTTACTATACCCGCTGGTATCAACGGTATTCTGAAAATCGATGGTAAGGCAAACCCAAGAATTGCTAGAGGCATCCTTATGGAACCTCCTTCAATTCATAGTAATTCAGTTACTGTACAATTTAAGTGGGATAAATCCCATCCCCAAATGGAAGATAACGAATTTTATCAGAAACTGGGTACTTATGACTCTAAGGGAGTTATGGTACGTAGAATTGTTACTGAAATTGTTCGTTACCTTGAGACCTCACTAGTTTCACATGGGGCTGATTCATTTGCCCAGAAAATTGGTTCGGATGGTAAAATCATTAACCCAACTTTTGCCAAAAGAACTTGGGCATCCTATGAAGAATATAGGGATGATAAATCGAAGCAATACTTCTTTACTGATTACAAATCGGATTTAACATCATATCAAGAAAAGGACGATACTCAGGGTTCTTTTAATGATAATGATGCCAAGGATAATCATTCAAATAAAAATAACATGAACGAAGAATTACTAAAATTTCTTGAAAGCCTTTTTGGGGATAACATGCTTACCCTGGAAGAAGGTAAAGAGATGAATCAGGAAAATGTAATTGCCTGCATTCAGACTTTGGTATCATCCAGAAACGAATTGCAAACTTCGGTAGATAATCTTACTACAGAGAAAACTTCTCTTACGGAACAGATTACCAACTTGAATGCCGAAGTAGCTAACTTGAAGGAAATGGCAACCGTAGGAAAGAATCACATTGCTTCTCTACGTGAAAATGCCGTAGAAACCTACAAGAAGTTGATGGGTGATAAGGTAGATGAGACAATCGTTACGATGCTCAATGCCGAGACTACTGGTATTACTACTCTTATTTCCTTGACCAAGGATTACCAAGCTCGCTTGGAAGAGAAGTTCCCTCTCACTTGCTCAAAATGTGGTTCTAAGGACGTCAACCGTGCTTCCTCAATTGCTGAGGATGATACCGAGGGTAAAACTGGAACCCAGGGTACTGATACCCAACGGAATTCAGAATCTCCGAGTACTAAGAATGTAATCGATAACTTGTATCGAAACAAAATCAAATAACTAATATAAATAATCCGCGTTATGGAAAAAACTAAAATCGTAAACGACCCTCAGCAACTTACTCTCTTTGGGGAAAGAACCCCGAGAGCGGTGATTTACAAAAGTGAGTCACACAAATTGCACCAGGCTTTCAATGTTAAAGCTGGAGAGAAAATCGTACAGGGTATGCCAGTGGCTTTGAATGAAGAAGGTTTGATTTACCCTTGCACTGATACAGCTACTCAAGTTTATTTGGGTGTAGCAGTAACGGATAACGTTAACCCTGCTTATCAACCTCAAAGAAATTTCCCGGTAGAGGTAACAGTAGCTATGGAAGGTTACATGATTTGTAACTGGGTATCAAACGAAAATATCGAAGCTGGCTATGTAACTCCCGATGGAGAATTGCTTAACGATAGATTCGTAAAAGCTAACCAAGCAACTTCAACCCAGTTCATTGCCCTTAATCCAGCAGAAGAGGCAAATGAGGTAATTCAAGTACTCATCAAATAAGAGAAAAGAAGTTATGGAAAATAAAATAGATATTACAAAGTTGAAGGCTCAGGATTTTATGAATGAGCTGCCGGAAATGGTAAGAAGCTTGGAAGCTGTTCGTTCCGGTTCACAGGACAAGAAGCCTGTAGAGGTAACTTTTGGAGAATTGGTTATCGGTAAATGGGGTATTTCAGAAGATGAACTTTTTGAAAAGATGGGCATCAATCCAAAAGTGGACACGATGCAGAACATCTTTACAATGCCCCAACAGAATATTCGTTGGATTGTTCCGGAAATCATCCGTGCTGCTATCACATTGGGTATGCGCCAGGCTCCGTTCTATCCAAATATCATTGCATCTGACCAACCTATCAATGGTTTGCAAGCAATCATGCCGATGGTTAACATGTCGGATGCCGCACCTGCAAAGGTTAACGAGGCAGAAACTATCCCATTGGGTGATGTTAGCTTCGGACAGAAATCAGTTAGCCTCTTCAAAATCGGAAAAGGTTTCAAACTTACTGACGAAGTTCGCAACTATGTTTCACTCGATGTCCTGGGAATCTACCTTCGTGACTTTGGTGTTCAGTTGGGTTATGCTCTGGATACTCTGGCTATGGACGTGGCTATCAATGGTAACAACCCTGATGGCTCTGAGTCTGCCCCGGTAATCGGTGTATACGAAACAACCAACGGTATCACTTACAAAGACCTTTTGCATATCTGGGTACGTGCTGCTCGTATGGGACGCAACTTCCAGACAATGATTGGTGGTGAAGACCAAGCAATCGAAATGCTGAACTTACCCGAATTCAAAGACCGCCACTCTGGTACAACTGAAGCTACACTGAATGTGAAGTCTCCGGTTCCCAAGAATGCTGACTTCTATATTCACCCGGGCACTCCAGATCAGCAATTATTGTTAATTGATACATCTGCTGCCTTGATTAAGCTTACCGCTCGTCAATTGATGTTGGAATCTGAAAGAATCGTTTCTAACCAAACCGAGGCTGTTTATGCAAGCTTAACTACTGGCTTCTCCAAGATGTACCAAGATGCTGCTCTGTTGCTGGCTGCAGATAAGAAGTTCTCTGAATTCGGATTCCCGGAATTCATGAACATAGATCCTTACCTGATGGTTAATCTTGAATAAGAACGTCCGGTTTCATCTATATAAATTCCCAGAGAGGGTGGGTAACTAAAAAGACCCATCCCCTCTTTAATTACCTTTTATTTTAATCTTAGAAAATATGGCTAAAGATAAATATACATTAACTGTGGGACCAAGAGCTTACAGTTTTCATGACCAATCAACTGGTATTACCATTTGTAGAGGAGAAGAAAAAGAACTCACTCGTCGTCAATTCCGTACACCGAAAATTCAGAAGGCTGTTGCTTCGGGTCATCTGATTATTATTGCCGATAAATCGGAAATCGAAAAGTATTCAGAGGCTGATATCGAAAAGTTGGACAAGAGATTGACTGCTCAGTTCAAGAAAGGTATGACTTTGGAAAAAATTGCAAAGGCTTACTCACTTGAGGAACTGAAGTTGGTTGCAAAACTCCACGAAATCGAAGCAGAACCGAACGATACAGTAGAGACTCTGTTGCAGGCTTTGCTGGAAGATTTTGAATCCTCTTCTAAAGGGTAGTCTATGAAAATTACATAAGACAGACTAATATGAAAGACAATCTAGACTTTTTGTACGTTACGTCAGGTCTGGAAGTTTCATTCAGAGTCATATCCAAAGTCCCGGCCAAATCTATTTTTGACTGGGACTTTGGCGATGATAAGGGAGAGGTTTTCAATGGTGGAAGACATGTTTCCTATTCTTATGAAACTCCCGGTTTTTATACAGTTACCTTACACGTAACTAACTCTGCCGGTTTAGACCTTACCGTAGATAAGACTCTGGTAGTTTGTGATTATGGGCATACGGCATTAGCCGATACAATATATAACTTAATCGATTACTACATACCTTCAGAAATATCTGATGGTATGACCAGGGAAGAGAAATCTATATACATCACTAAATGGCAATATTATATTGGGCCACTAGTAAACCATGCAATAGCACCAGATAAATATACTGATGAATTATGGTATGAAGCACTAGAAAACCAATTAATAATGGAATTGGCAGCATGGGATTTTCTTAATGTGAAGATACTTAACTTATTAACGAGTACTTCTGAATATTTAAGTCAATTAACTTCTACCAAAGAACAAACTGGTGATGGTACCTCTAAACCAGAACTTGCCCGAGGTGATAGAATTAAACAAATCACTACTGGGCCTACTGAAGTGCAATATTATGATACCCTGGCAGATGCTACAAGTTCCCTATGGAAAACACTTTCTCAAGCAATGCAACCAGGTGGATTAATAGATGAATTAAGGAAGAACCTTTGTATGTTAGCTTCACGATTGGAAATCTACTTACCGTTCTGTGATGAAGTATTTAGAACCGTAGTCCCAAAAGTAGTTAACAGAAGGCAACCTGGAGTATTAGATGGGCCAAATCCAAGTGCTCCAGTGAAAGGTGGTAAGAAATCAATTCTAACTAAGTTATGACAAAAGAACCCTGGAGAATGGTAAAGAACCGCTCTTGGGATAGATACAAGAAAATTATCACTGACTTCTTAGATTGGGATGCTGGTAGGCAATCCATAACCTGGGCCAAGCATGTTAATCAGCTTCTCAGTCATGCCGAAGACAGTATACCAAAGTATTACAATATCCAAATCGAGGCATTATGTTACTACAATGCTTTCAGAAACTGGCCAATTAATAAGGCTACAGTAACTGGAGAATTGGATGATGAAAACTTATCAATACTAATTTCTAAATCTTATATAGAACAGATTGGTTATCTTACCTCTGAGGGATATTGGGATTTTAATTGGGAACAAGATAGGTTCGTAATCAATGGTATAACGTATAAACCATCCGGTGACACTCAAACTGCTCAGGCAAAGGATGAGGCTCTAGTTTTCATGGTTATCCTAAAGAGAGACCGAGATACCAAAATTGAATTTGTAGAATAAAACATTAAGTGTATGGCAAAGATGTTAGTACTGAGGTGGACCCCAATTACTACCTCCAGTGGAATCTGGTTTGATAGTAATCTGGTTATCCTTAATGGTACATCTGGAGTTCATATTGAAATGAAAGGTAATGGCAACGATGTAACGGCATTTCAATCGATGACCGGAAACAAATTTGTCACCTGCTTTCAAGATTACTTCGGGGATATCTGGGATAAAATAATACCTCATCCTGGTATAGGCCAGGTAATAAAGTTCCGTGTAAATAGGCTTCCTGATTATGCTTGCATACGGGGAGATATTGAGGACGGTGGAGATGTAGACCCCGAAAATCCGGATGTACCAATGAATGCCTTCTGTGGTTCAGAGGGAGAACCATTCAGGGATATCGATTCTGAATTCTTACTGGGTCGTCAACGTGCAGTAATTAATCCTTAAATTTTATAAAATATGTATGTAAGTAAGTATTATACCTGCGAAGAAATAGACCAGCGGTTATTACAGGGTTACTATGATGACTTTGTTAAAGCTGGCTTTGGAGGAACTATAAATGAGTTCTGGGCCTTCGTACTTTCTATCAAGAATAAGGTAGATAAGAAAGAAGGATACGACTTATCGAAAAATGATTTTACCGATGAGTTGAAGGCTAAACTTGATGGCATCGAAGAACATGCAAATTATATCACTAAAGTTTCTCAGCTTGAGAATGATTTGAAATATCAAACTGAGGAAGAAGTTAAACAGATGATTAGTGATTTGGTTGATGGTGCTGATGATGCCCTTGATACTCTTAAAGAGTTGGCAGAAGCATTGGGCAATGACCCCAACTTTGCAACTACTATCACTAATAAATTAACCGACCTTCGTACTGCTTTAACCGAAGAGGTTAATCGTGCTAAGGAAGCCGAAGCTGCTCTGGGTGCTGAAGTAGCTGCAGTTCAGGATAACCTAGAATATGGGTTAGACCAAATCAATAAGAAGATTGATACCGTTAAGGCAGACTTAAAAGCTGAAATCGACCGAGTTGAGAAGAAGGTAGATAAGAATGCTGAAGACATCAAAGACCTTGAAGATAAGGTAAATCAAGATAATGGTGAACTTGAGAAAGAACTCAAGGACCTTATTCAAAAGGAAAAAGATGAACGTATCGCTGCCGATAATGAGATTAAGGAAAGTGTAAATGAACTCAAAACTCTTCACATCAATGACAAGGCTGCTCTTGAAGCTAAGATTGCTGAAGAGGTATCTAATCGTACGAATGCAGATACTATTCTGGATTCTAAGATTAATGAGGAAATCACTAATCGCCAATCAGATACTCAAGCATTGCAGAGTAAGATTGACCAGGAAGCAGTAGATCGTCATTCTGAGGACCAAGTTCTTCATAACGAAATTTCTAAAGAGGTAGCTGACCGTACTAATGCAGATAATGCTTTGCAAGGTAAAATTGACCAAGAGGCTCAAGCTCGTACCTCTGCAGACCAGGTACTTCAGAATAATATTGATTCCGAAGCTACTGCTCGTGCTGCTCAGGATTTGGTTTTAGACCATAAAATTGAGGATGTAAAACTCCAAGGTCAAGCAGATAAGGCTCAACTGTTGGAAGCTATTGCTACTGAAACTCAAGCTCGTAAAGATGCAGATACGGCACTTGATAATAAGAAGGTAGATAAACGTGAAGGTTATTCATTGACTAAGAATGACTTCACGGATATTCTTAAGGCTAAGCTTGACGGTATTGAAGAGAAAGCCAATTACATTACCAAGCTCTCTGAGTTGGTTAATGATATGGACTTCCAAAATGAAGAGCAAGTTAATGCTGCTATTCAGAAAATTGTAGGCTCTGCTCCCGAGGTACTTGATACATTGAAGGAAATTGCTGATGCCCTTGGTAATGACCCAAATTTTGCTGCAACTATCACCAAGAAGTTAGCTGCCTTAACTGAGGAGATTAACCAAGAGAAGGAAGACCGTATTGCTGGTGATGCTGCAAACAGTGCAGAGGTAGCTACTGAAAAAGCAGACCGTATTGCTGCAGATACTGCTCTTGAAACTAAGCTGAAAGAATATATCGACAATAAATCTACTGCAGGTGATACTGCTCTTAATGTAGTTAAGGATAACCTGAATAAGGAAATCCAAGACCGTAAAGATGCAGATGCAGCAATCCAGGCAAGCTTGGATAAGGAAATTGCCGACAGAAAGACTGCTGATGAGGCTTACACTGTAAGTTTGAATAACGTAAACAAACGTGTTTCAGAATTGGCTTTGAGCATTCAGGATTCTATTAACACTCTTCGTAATGAACTTACGGAACAGGTTAATGCGAATACTACTGCCATCGCTACTAATCAGCACGATATCGAAAGAAACTCAGAAGCTATCACTAACTTAACCAAGACTGTAGGCGATAACTACAAGGAAGTTAAGGATATGATTAACGAGGAAATCGTTGACCGTACCAATGCTGACAGTGGTTTGAGTTCTCGTATCGATAATGTAAATATCGACCTTAACACTGAACGTGTTGAGAGAACAGCTGCAGACCAAGTTCTTCAGGTAAATCTTGATAAAGAAGTAGCAGACCGTACTGCTGCTGATAAAGCCTTGTCTACAGAATTCACTGCTAAGTTGGATAATACCAAACAAGCTTTGGAATCAGAGGTAGGTAAATTGAATACCAAGATTGACCAAGAGAAAACGGACAGAGCTGCGGCTGATACTGCATTGGGAGTTCGTATTGATTCTCTAGAGGCAGGCAATACGACTGCTATGAATGACCTTAAAGAACAGGTTAAGAATAATACCACTGCAATTAATACAGAGAAAGACCGAGCAATTGCCAAGGAAACTTCTCTTGAGGCAAAGATTGATACCAACCTTCAGAATCACAAGGATGACATGGCTGCTATCAACCAGGATATCCTTACTGAGAAGAATGAACGTTTGGCAGGTGATACTCTGTTGCAAACCAATATCGATAAGGAGGCCACAGAACGTGCTAATCAAGATACCCTTATTAATAATGCTATTGCTCAGGAAAAGGCAGACCGTACTGCTGCAGACCAGGCAATGGATAATAAGAAAGTAGACAAGGTAGATGGCAAGGGTCTTTCGGCAAATGATTTTACCGACCTTCTGTATGCTAAACTTGATGGCATCGAAGAACATGCTAACTATATTACGAAGGTATCAGAATTACTCAACGATTCTGATTTCCAGAATGCCGAACAAGTAGAGGCGGCTATCCAAAAGATTATTGGTTCTGCACCTGAAGTACTTGATACTCTAGCAGAGATTGCTAAAGCATTAGGAGATGACCCCAACTTCGCTGCAACTATGACTGCTAAGCTTACCGAATTGGAGAATAAGCTTACTGCCGAAAAGAACTTGCGTGAACAGGGAGATGATAACCTGCAACAGTCTTTCACTAACCTGAGTACTACTCTTACCACAACGGTAAATGATTTGAGGACTTTCGTTAGTGAAACTCGTACAGAGTTATTAACTTCTCTGAATGCTACCAATGCTTTGGTAAACCAGAACTCGGCAAATATCCAACGTAACTTGGAATTAATCCAGGGTATTCAAGATAACATTAATGGTAATTACACGGCCATCAAGGATTTGTTGGAAAGTGAAATTGCTGCTCGTAAATCTGAAGATATCCGATTGGAGGCAAAGATTGACCAGAATACCTCTGATCTCAACACGGAAAGAGAAGAAAGAATTGCTGCTGATAAAGTTCTTCAAGATAATATCGATGCAGAGGAAGCTGCTCGTATCGCAGAAGATAAGAAAATCAATGCTCGTATTGATAAAGAAATCCAAGATAGGACTGATGCAGATACTGCTCTGGATAACAAGTTCACGTCAATTACCAATGACCATGAGGAAAGACTGGTAGCTGAAGAAGGTACCTCTGATGCTTTGCCTGATACTATGGTTACGGATGTAAGTGCCATAACTCGTAATGATACTCAACTTACATTCAAAGTAAAAACTTCTACTAAGGACCAGGAAAATAACCAGTACGGTGATGAGGTAGAGGCAACCAAAAACCTTTTACCCGTTACCCAAACTCTTGCAGGAGTTATGTCTGCAGCAGACAAGGTTAAGCTTGATGGCTTAGACCCCAATGCTATTACAGAAATCTCAGCAGCATCCGATGCCGATAAGGTTACAGTAACCATAACTAAGGACAATGGGTTGAATGATGACACTACTGAAACTTTCGATTTACCGGTAGTATCGGCAGATAAGGCTGGTACTATGACTGCGAAAGATAAGGTAGAATTGGACAGAATCAATACCGCTAACTTTGCTTTGGGTGCCGTTACTCCTAACGAAACCACAGTGGGAATTGCTGCTACTAAGACTAATGTTGAAGATGGTACTACAGTTCAGAACCCAATTACTTTGCCTTCATCAACTCCCGAAAAGGCTGGTGTACAATCAGCTGCCGATAAGAAGTTGTTCGATTCTCTTCCTCCAAAGTTTGTAAGTTATCATCGCAATTCAGTACCCTATGCGGAACATGTAGACCTTGTTTCTCGACCTTCAGTAAAGAATGAAGAGACGGGTATTTATGAAATGAAGGGGACAGATAATATTTCCATACCTAAGGCAACTAAGGAAAAGGCCGGTGTAATGACCGCTGCTGATAAGGTAAATCTTGATGAGACCTTACCAGATGCTATTGCTCAAGAGGTTCAAGACCGCAAGGATGCAATCGAGGCTTTAGGTAATGAATCTACAGCTGCCCTGAACAAAGAAATCCAAGACCGTAAAGATGCAGATACTGCTCTTGATACCAAGTTCACTAAAGCAGTAGCTGATGAAGCAAAAGCTCGTACGGATGCCGACACTGCATTGGGTGCAAGAATCGACAAAGAGATCTCCGATAGAACAGCAGCTGATACTGCACTTGATAATAAGTTGCAGGCAAACATTGATGCTCTAGAAGCTAAGCATGATGCCTTTGTTGCTACGAAAGGACAAGCTAATGGCTTTGCTTCTCTCGATGCAAACGGTACGGTACCTGCTAACCAATTGCCGTCATATGTAGATGACATCATTGATGTATATGCTACCTATGATAAATCGGCTACTGGAGAACTTACGAATATCAAATTGTATTCGGATGCTGCTCATCAGAATGCTATCACTGGAGAGGCAGGTAAGATTTATATCAATATTACCAATGGTGAACCTCCTTACCAATTCCGTTGGACAGGTACTACCTTTGCAAGGGCAGATGCCCAGGTACTTATTCTTGGGCAAATTACAGGTACTGCTTTCGATGGTGGTAGAGGTAAAGAATTGGAAGACCAGGTAGCTTCTCTGAAAGCTAATGGTGCATCTCATTTTGATAATAACACTTACCAAGCAAGTACAGTACGACTGAATTTCAAATGTTGGTTTGGTAATGGTAATGTTCAAGATCATTATTCTCAGATTACTGCTGCTACAGCTTCTCAGGCTGGTGTAATGACTGCAGCCGACAAGGTTAAACTTGACACTACCCTACCTAATCAGATAGCTACTGAAACTACCAATCGTACCAATGCCGATAATGCAATTACGGCTAAGATTAACAGTTTCCCTGACCATATCCTTGGTAGAGATTTGGAGAACTCAGGTAATTTAATTAATCTGATTACTTCTGCTACTAAATTAACATTGGGTTACTGGTGGACAGAAAGGAAAGAGGATGGTAGTTTCCAGGTAAACGAAACTCAACATACCTTCGATATTCCTGCAGCAACTCAAACCCTTGCAGGTGTAATGACTGCTGCAGATAAGAAGAACCTGGATAATACCGTAACTGGGCTGGCAAATGAAATTACCAACAGAACCAATGCCATCAATTCTCTTAGAACAGAATTGAAGAATTATATCGATGAAGCAGTAGGTAATACTGATACCGATTTAACTGCATTGGAAACCAAGGTAAATAATCATATTGCCAATAAATCTAATCCTCATGCAGTTACTAAAACTCAGGTTGGATTGGGTAATGTTAATAATACTTCCGATGCTAATAAGCCCGTATCTACTGCTCAAGCTACTGCTATTGCTGATGCTAAGGCTGCAGGTACTGCTGCTCAGACTTCTATCAATAGCCATGCTGGTAGAAGAGATAATCCTCACGTAGTAACTAGAGCTCAATTGAGTTTGGCAACTACCGACCAGGTAGTATTTGCTAAGACCACGGCTCCTTCCGGTTTCTTCAAAGAGTCTTCAGATGTTCGACTCAAATCTAACATTAAGGATTTGAATCATACTCTGGAACAGATTTGCCAGATACCAACTAAGTCATTCGAAATGCTTGGTAAAGAGGACGAGGGAACTATTGCTCAGAACCTCGAAGGCTTAGGATTTGGTAAATATGTGGAAGAAGTTCCAGTAGAGAAATCTACGGTACCTAATCCAGAGGAATTCGAAACCTTAGAAATCAACGGAGAAGAATACGTATTGGTAAAACAAGTTAAGTACCATAAGATGTCTACTCTGGCAATCGAAGGTATCAAACTTCTTTACGATGAGATTAAGGCTTTGAAGGCTGAAATCTCAGAACTCAGAAATCTTAAAGATGTAGATTAATATGGGAGAGATAGCAACATGGAGTGCTGTCAAAACTAAAGTAGGCCTTGGTAAGGATGGTAATGACTGCCCTACCAAGGCTGAATTGTTAGCACTCACCCCTACAGGAACGGGGGAAAGTTACGTTGGCTTGGAAATCTCCAATGCTAGTTCCTATGGTAATAACGAGGCTGTTAAACTTGAGGATATTCATAAGGTAACCTATAAGTATACATTTACTCTTTCTAATACTACTTTAAATTTTACGGCCTTAGGAGGTAATCCTACTAATACCGTTCAAGGATTTGGAGGTACTTCTAATAGGGAAAAGTTTTTAGATGGGGTAGCTACTGGTATTAAAGAAAGTGTAAGTTATAATACTTCTGGATTACCTTCTTGGATATCCTGGTCTGATGCAGGAGGTTGGGTTGCTCAGGAGAACTTAAACCTAACTGCAAGGTCTAAAACAGATGGGGTAATAACCCAACAAGGTTCTGGTAAAACTTTTGCTATCGGTTGGTCTCAGGCAGCAGCCTCTCAAAGTTGGACTCAGACTTTCTCAGTGAACCCAACCTCAATGTCATTTGGGGCAACTGGAGGAACGAAAACATTTACTGTAACTTCCTACAAACAAGAATACAGAAATGGACATACCTATGGTAGTCAAGTTTCCTTAAGTTATACCCGGGCTAATACGGGAGTTACCGGTACTGGTACTTCGGTAACTATGGCAAATAATACATCTACTTCGACAAAGTCGGGTAGTGTAGTATTAACCCAGGCAGAAACCAATAAGAAACTAACAATCTCATGTTCTCAATCTGCTGGATATAGAACTTACAGTGAAATTACCTTAAGTGGTGGAGCAGTATCTGATATCCCTGCATCGGGTGGAACAAGAAGTTCATTTACAACAGTACCAAGTTATTCGCAGACTTGGGGATGGAATGGTTCTACTACGGGAGGAGGTACGGTTACAACTGGTGCTAGTATTTCTTATGGTACTGCCGTTAGTGCAAGTTCTTTGGGAACTACATCGAAGGCTAGAACAAGGGTAGGCTCTCTTACTTGTACGGTATCTCTGAATGGTAAATCGAAATCTACCACTCTCGATGTATATCAGGCAGAGAATAAAATTACCAGTACTACTGATGGTACTCCAGTAATAAGCTTATCTGCAAGTTCATACTCTATCTCTAATTCAGGAGGTAGTGTTAATATTTATGCCAGTGTAAGTATACCTACTACTAACCATTGGAGTTCAGGGTCAACCAGTGCAGGTTCTTCGAAGAGTGCTACACCTACGGTTAGTGTAAGTGGTACTGGATTTAGTTTGAATTCAGCTAAGACGGTACTTACTGCTACAGAGAACACGGGTACTTCAAGTAGAAGTTGTACAGTAACTGCATCCTATAGTGGGGCAACTACTAAAACCATCACAGTTACTCAGAGTGCTGCTTCAGTATCTTATAAGTATTACTTGGCATTTACTTCCCCTACTGGTTCTAGAACTACTTCTAGAACTGGATTATCGGCTTTGGGAGGTAATAACTTTACAGTTGATGTAGCTTATTCTTTTAAGACTAAGGTAATAAACGGTTCTGAAATAAGTACAAGATACCCATTAGCTTTAACTGTAACCTCAAAACCAAGTTGGGTTACAAATGTAGCAATCACAACGTTATCAAGTGATAATGGAAACTATGGGTTAACCTTAACCTTAACAGAGAATACCGTAGAATCAACAAGGTCAGGTACCATTAAATTAAGGCAAGCAGAAAACGATTATGACGGTTGGGAGCTTACAGTCAATATAACTCAGAATGCTGCAACAATTACTTATGAATACGTATTTAATTTGGGGTAATAAAAATACAACACCATTCTGTATTTAATGTATAATTAACCTAAGTATTAATCTTTAAAACCTTACAATTATGGGAGTAGAAGTAAAAGGTGCCGGCGATGGCGTTGTAATCGCGGACAGAGGCTGTAACGATGGTTGAGGATGTAGAGATCATTCAGGATGGGGCTCTGGATGGGGAGCCGTTGGTGGTGCATTGGTAGGTGGTGGCTTTGGTGCTGCTGCAGTTTCCGTATGGGACAAAATCAATGACACAAAAGCTGATATTCAGAAAGTAGAAGCTACGGTTCAGGAAGCAAAGGCGGGTATCTACAAAGATATCTCTGATGCAGCTCGTGGAGTTACTCAAGAAGTCAATGGTGTAGCAAAAGACGTTGCCGGTGTTGGTAGGGAAATCCTTAACAACCGTTTCACTACGGAAAGAGGTCTTTGCGATTTGGGTTACAAAACTAATTCGGATATCCGAGATTCTCGTGACCAAATGGGCGCAGGCTTCAACCTGTCTCTTATACACATCTCCGAGCC
>ENA-OZDC01000427-OZDC01000427.1-human-gut-metagenome-genome-assembly--contig:-NODE-427-length-23363-cov-13.459928_pt1 | contig 23363 bp, 24 predicted proteins | sample MGYA00244082_ERZ653570 | MGnify/ENA primary metagenome ERZ653570 (study PRJEB26926, sample SAMN06164919) | human gut metagenome | biome: ENVO:00009003; feature: ENVO:2100002; material: ENVO:00002003... | reverse complement strand
CAAAGGGTGGTTAAACGCCTTTGGTTGCGTTTCTTTTGCAACTTTTCTTTGGCAAAACAAAGAAAAGTTGGCATAAATTACTCTATCCCCATTGCCCGCTTGAACTTCGGCAGGACGCCGATGCCGTTTGTGCGGTGGGGCGGGAGCTGATAGATATCGTGCCCGGGAAAGTCGTTGCCCTCGATGAGCAGCGGACCGTTATCCGTCACGCACACATCCCAGCCGACTATGCCCACCTGCGGCACGACCTGTCCGGCCTTTTTGACCATGTCCAGAACCTCGTCCCACAGCGGCACCTGAAAGCCCTTGATCGCAACGCCGGTGAGCGGATGCACATCGTAAAGATTGTGGCTCTTGTCCAGCGCCGGATATATAATTTTTCCGCAGTCCTCCTCGATGGGAACGACCATGCCGCCGTTGTTGAAATTATCGACATAGCGGCCGTTGCCGATGCGCAGATACGCCGCCACGACATTGGTGACGCTGCCTTGCGTGAAGGTGATGACACGGCAGGTGTTTACGGAATAGGGGTGCAGCGCCATGAGATCGTGATGCTGCACTACGCACTCCTCAAGTATGACCTGATGGCCGTTTTTGAGGTGCTCATACAGGTCGCCGTCATATTCTGCGGCGTTTATCTTCTCGATGCCCTTGCCGCACATGCCGTCGACAGGCTTCGACATGAACACGGGGTGCTTTTTCACAAACCCGTCAAACTCCTCCCTCGTGGCGGTGGACATATCCAGCCAGTCCCGGTGCATGAATTCGGAAAAGTTCTTTGCGAACTTGAGCTTGTCCTCAATTTCCGGCATGTACTTCGGGTCGTTGAAGCGCTTGATAAAGCCGTTGTTTATGCCCCTCGTGACTATCGTCTTGCGCTGGGAACGGTTGAGGTCATACATCTCGAACAGGGCATAATCCATGTAGCCTGCCTGATATACAAGGCCGCACCAGACCATGTCGAAAAAGATAAACAGCTTGCACTTGCCGCTTTTTTCGTGCACCTCGTCTATCTTTTGGAAGAACTGCCTGTAGTTCATCCCGGCGATGCGGCGGATAAGATATTTCAGTTTGCCCATAGCGAGCCTCGCTTTCATATTAGTAAACATTATTCTACCACACAGCGACCAAAAATCAAGCATGAGGGACGCAATTTCACCCGATAGCGGACGGCACCCTGTTGACTAACGCTCGGTAGTTTGATACAATTACAGTAATGTATAGAGGTGATTTATATGGCAGTAATAATTGACGGCAAGGCGCTTGCCGCTAAAATATGCGCCGAGGTGGCGGCCGAGGCTGCCAAGCTTCCGAGAAAGCCGAAGCTTGCCGCCGTGCTGGTGGGCAATGATCCCGCCTCACAGATATATGTGCGCAACAAGGAGCGTGACTGCGTAAAGTGCGGCATCGACAGCGTGCGCTGCGACCTGCCCGAGGAGACGACGCAGGCAGATCTTTTGGAGCTTATAGGCGCACTCAACGCCGATGAGAGCGTTGACGGCATTTTGGTGCAGCTTCCGCTGCCCGGGCATATAGACGAGAGCGTTGTCATAAACGCCATCCGCCCCGACAAGGATATCGATGCCTTCCACCCGATGAATGTCGGCCGCATGATAGTCGGCGAGCCTGCGCTCTGGCCGTGCACGCCGATGGGCATCATGGAGATGTTCAGGGAATACGGCATCTCGCTTGACGGCAAGGTGTGCGTCATGGTCGGCCGCAGCAACATCGTCGGCAGACCCATGGCGCTTTTGATGCTGCGTGCAAACGGCACGGTCGTGTGCTGCCACAGCCACACGCAAAACCTTGCCGAAATGACCCGTCAGGCGGATATATTGGTCGTTGCCGCCGGAAGCCCGAGGCTCATAACCGGTGACATGGTCAAAGACGGCGTCGTCGTCATCGATGTCGCTATGAACCGTGACCCCGAGACGGGCAAGTTTTTCGGCGATGTCGTGTTTGACGAGGTCGAAAAGAAGGCGGCGTTCATCACGCCCGTACCGGGCGGCGTAGGGCCGATGACGAGGGCGATGCTCATGAAAAATATACTGACCGCTGCGCAGCAGCACAGGGAGACAGACAAATGAAAAAGAGACTTTTCAGAAGCACAAAAGACAAAAAGCTTGGCGGCGTATGCGGCGGCTTGGCGGAGTATTTCGACATTGACCCGACGCTTGTGAGGTTACTTTGGGCATTCGTGAGCCTCGCATCCATAGGCTGCGGCGTGCTCGCTTACTTTATTGCATGGATAATCATACCCGAAAATGATGGAGGAAGTTTTAATGAGTAAATCACTGAAAACAGTCCAGACCGTCTGCAAGGTCTGCAAAGTCCTTGCCGAGATAGCGTTCGTGCTGTTTGTCGTCATTGTGGCGCTGATGCTTGCCGCTGCCATTTTCACCGGCACGGGCAATTTCGATGCGCTGCTTCTAAGCGGCGGTGTTGTATTGGACGATATGCTCCAGCAGACCGGTGTAACACAGGATTACATGGTTGCGGTGTTCGTCTGCCTGACCATCATAATCGCTGCGGAAGCCGTCGTTGCGAAGTTTATAAATGTGTACTTCAAGCACGAGCTCAAGGCCGGCACGCCCTTCACCTTTGAGGGCGCAAAGGAGATGCTCCGCCTCGGCATAATCACCATCGCAGTTCCCATCGGCGCAAGCCTTGCTGCAACCATAGTTTTCGACATTATGGCAGCGGGCAGCGGGCTTGACAGTGAGTTCAACTTTGAAATTTCGCTCGGCATGGGCCTTATGTTCCTCGCTCTCTCGCCGTTGCTCAAGTACGGTGCGGAGCTGAGGGCCAAAGCTCAGCTTGCCGAGGAGAAGCTTGCCGAGGTTAAGCCCGCCGACAGTGAAGAAGATAATCTATAATCCCCTCGTAATGCTGCTTTTGGGGCTTGCCGCCGGGGTGCTGACCCGCCTTGCCGATATCTACACGCAGATACTCTGCTCGGTGTTTTCCGAGCTTTCCGTGTGGATACTTGTCGGTGTTGTCATCGTCCTGTTCTGCGACAGCCGCCGCCGTGCCTGCCTTGATGTTTTTCTGTTCTGCGCAGGCATGCTCATTACATATTACCTTGTCGCCGAGTACACGCACGGCATCTGGGGCTGGCGCTTTGTCTACGGCTGGGCGGCGTTCACGCTGCTCACGCCGGTGCTTGCCTACCTCACATGGTTTGTAAAATCCGGCGGCGTGTGGGGCAGACTGATAAGCGTCGGCATAATCTTAGTCACGCTCATTTCGAGCGTGTTCTACGGCGGCCCGCACTTTTACGACATCATCATCTGCCTTGCCCTGACCTACCTGCTGTTTGTGAAGAAGATACGAGCATGAAAGATAAAGAGAGCAAAACCGAATATGTGGTCTGCTATGCGGATAGGTACAGACGAAATGAAACGATTATCCTGATACCTATCTATATAGCAATGACAACTTTTTTCGTGTATGTCTTTACCGAGGTCGAAGATTTTTGGCCGATGATTTTTTCAGCGACTTTTGCAATTACATCCCTAGTAATATCTGCGATGATCGTGAATGACAGCATTTGCGCATATACCCCGAAGTCAAGGATAGATAAAAACGGCATAGTGTGCACATTCGGCGGGAGATTCCTAAAGGGGCTGACTTGGGACGAAGTAAGTGACATAGTCTGCGTTGAATTTAAGCACTTTGGCGGCGGCAGCGCACCTGCGAATTATCTGCTGTTTTCCGGCCACGAGTTAAATGCCGAGGAAAAAGATAAGTGTATACGGCTCGCAGGACTCAAAAATGACATAATCGTCGTCAAATACAGCTATAAGCTTGTTGACCGCATAAACGAGATACACGAGTTCAAATTCAAGGACGAAATCAACAGGCCAGACCACAAAAAACATCCACTGAGCAGATAGGCGCAGCGCCGTCTGCTCATTTTGTTGACGGCGGAGCGGGGAAATGGTAGAATTTTTATGAAATTACGCAAGCCGGACGGAGGTGGGGGCGGAGATGGATTTTGCCGCATTTGATGCGATAATGCGGGAGGGGATAATCGTGAGATGGATAGTCCCCGCAGCGCTCGCCGCCGCCACGCTCATAGGCGTTGTTTGGTATATCATAAGCAAGCTCCGCAACGGCATCGCAAGCGACCGCAGCTTGGGCTTCATGCTCGTCATGGCGGCTGCATCGGTGTTTTTTGCGTCCCTTTCGTTTGGCGATACCGAGCTGATGATGCACGACCTGAAAAACCAAAGCTACACCGTGGCTCACGGTGAGTATGAGTGCGAATATAACAACGGAAAAGGCGATGCGCTGTTTGTTATGAGCATAACAACGGATGACGGGGAGCGCATAAGCCTTTACGAGCCAGTTCCCTCCAGCAGAAGAACCGGCAACGGCCATATTATCGTGGGCGAATACACAGCGACGGTATGGTACGGTGTTGAATCACACTGCATTGTCGCTTTCGTCCCCGACGAGCCGATACCCGAGGAATAAGAAAAAATCCCGTTCGGATGAACGGGATTTTTCCTATGTAGGATGTTTATTTCATCGATATGGCATCGATGGGGCAGTGTCTCTCGCAGACACCGCAGCCGTGACAGTCCTCGGGTCTGGCGAGGAACGAAACATTGTGGATGGGGTTTTTCTCGTTGGGGATAATGTCGATGCAGTATGCGGGGCAGTCCTCCTCGCAAATGCCGCAGCCGTCGCACACGGTGGTGTCGACAACGGGCTTTTTCCACTGCTCCTTGGGGATGAACTTGCAGGCCTTGCCCTCGTTATCGAGAATGCTCTCGTACTCGCAGATATGGCTGCAAGCGCCGCAGTCGATGCAGCGGTTGGGGTCGATCTCGTGCTGCTCCTTCATTTCGCCGGAGATGGCCCTTACGGGGCACAGCTGGGCGCAATCGTCGCAGCCGTTGCATTTATCGGTAATTTTATAAGCCATAATTTACTCCATTCTGCCGCTTTTTGCAGCTTACTGATTGCCCTTCCTGATGCCTAACTTCTTGAGCGCATCCTCGGAGGGAACGCCGTCCTTGGACCAGCCGCGAACGGCGAAATACGCCTTCTTGAGCTTGTCGGCGCCATCCTTGGCCTCGACCTCGGTGGTCTCGCCGCCGGTCTTGCCTGCGCCTGCAAACAGGGTGGTCATGTATCTTTCAAGGGCGTAGCCGCGCTCGCCGCAGCGGAGGTACTTGCCGAGATTCATCTTCATGCCGACGGCATACTTCATCTCACGGTCGTGATGGAACACCGACAGCGGGAAGAACAGAAGCTGGGGGTACTTGTTGAGGATGCTCAGCACGGGGCCTAACTTTGCGACCTTCTTGTTGAACGAAACGGTGATCGGGCTCTTGGGATCGGTAAACAGCACGGCGGGGAAGATGGCATAGCCGGTGAACGGGCACTGGCCGGTGGCCTCGATGGCTTCGAACAGATCCTCCATGAGCATGCTCAGGTCGGCCTTTGCCTTGGGGCTGCCGCCGTCGATGCGCATGCCGAGATTGTCCAGAAATGCGGGGAAGCCGCTGAGCTCGTCGCCGCACAGCAGTGCAAGCGGCTCTTTCTCGGGGACATTGCTCTCGTCGTCGTTTATCTCAACTGCGTGCACGCACTTGATCGGGCAGGAAAGGCAGCCCTTTGCGGTCTCCGCTGCGGGTGCGGTGCTGCCGCCGTCTGTGAGTGCGGGAGTGCCGACGATGCTAAGTGCGCCGAGCTTCGGCAGCTGCTCGCCGGTGATGGGATGCTCTCTGAGGTAGCTTACCCACTTCTTGTTCCATGCGACGGTCTTTTTCTCGTTGCTGACAACGACATGCTTGTTGCCGGAAACGGCGACGGCCTTGAGGTTCTTCCAGCCGAACACTGCGCCGATGCCGGAGCTGCCCTCGGCACGGTCACGGCTGAAAACGCCGGCGTTCTCGCCGAGCTCCTCGCCTGCGGTGCCGATGCCGACGATGCCGCACTTTACACGGCAGCCGTAGTCTCTGTCGAGAAGGTCACGGATCTGCTGCTCGGCGTCCGCCGGGCGCTTGCCCCATACATCCTCGTTGTCGGCATTGCGGAGAGTGAAGGTGTCGTTATAAATTTCGAGCCAGGAATGCTCGGGGCATTTACCGGTGAGAACGAGGGCGTCGTAGCCCGCTCTCTTGAGGTAGTAGCCGAAGGTACCGCCGCAGTTTGCGGAGGCGACGGTGCCGGTCTTTGCGGAAATTGCGGAAATGTTAAAGCGGCCGGAGCTGGGAGCACCCGTGCCGGTGAGAGGTCCGGTAGAGATAACGATAACATTCTCCTCGGACAGTGCCTCCTCCTTGCCGGTCAGGTGGTCGTAGAGAATTTTGGCGGCCATCGACTTGCCGCCGAGGTACAGTTCCTTTTCCTTGTCGCTCCACGGATAGTCTTCGAGCTTACCGGTCGTAAGGTCGAATTTCGCAACTTTATCCATGTATCCGGAGTACTTGCTCATTACATCAATCCTTTCAAATTTGCCTTGTGGGCATATCCGCCGTGACGGCTGACCGAAACCGCTTTGTGCGGGCCCCCCCAAAGAATAAAATTGTTAATTCCTAAACTTAGCCCACTATATCACAAAAAATCAGCGTTTTCAATATACAAACTTGCAGAGACTGCTAATATTTTATCATAAAAAAACTCCCCTTTTGGGGAGTTTTAGACATTTATGCACGCAATCGTCTATCTGCGTCACGCATGGCCTTGCGCAGGAAGAAGAAGCTGAAGACAAACGACACGATCTCGGCTATGAGGAAGCACCACCAGATGTTGTTCACATCGCCGGTGAGGCTCAACAGATACGCCGCCGGTATGAGGGCGAATATCTGACGCATGCAGCTTGTGATGAGCGAGAACATGCTCTTGTTGAGCGCCTGACACGCAGAGCCGGCCACGATGCAGAATGCCGCAATGGGGAAGTGGAAGGCGATGCGCCTGAGCGCATGGGTGCCGATATCGAGCATCTCCGCCGAGGGGTTGAACGCCGACAGCAGCAGCCCCGGAGCAAGCTCAAACAGGGCAAGCCCCGTCAGCATGAACACCGCCGCAAACAGCACGCCGTATTTTATCGTGCGGTGGATGCGGTCGACCTTGCCTGCGCCGTAGTTGTAGCCGATGATGGGGATAAGGCCGTTGTTTATGCCGAACACGGGCATGAAGAAAAAGCTTTGCAGCTTAAAGTACGCACCGTACACGGCGACGGCGGTCTTGGTAAACGACACGAGCAGCAGGTTCATGATGTAGTTTGTCAGCGAGCCTATGCACATCATGATGATGGACGGGAAGCCAATTTCATAGATCTCGCCGATGATGCGTCCGTTGGGGTGGAAGAACTTAAGCCCGAGCGGGACCTCACGGTTGCGCTTGAGGTGGAAGAAAAGACCCAGCCCGGCGCCGACGGCCTGACCGATCACCGTTGCCACCGCTGCGCCCGCCGTGCCCATTGCGGGCAGGCCGCACCAGCCGTAGATGAAAAACGGGTCGAGCACTATATTCGTCACTGCGCCCGCCATCTGCGTCCACATGGAAAGCTTCGTCAGACTCGACGACTGCAAAAAGCGCTCGAAGGTTATCTCAAAATACAGGAATATCGAGCCCATGGAGACTATCTTGAGATAAGAGCCTGCGTAGTCACGCACGGCGGCATCGTCTATCTGCGTGTTTACGAACCACTGCGCACCGAACACGCCGAAGGCAAACATCGCCGCCCAGCAGCACAGGCACAAAAACAGTGCGTTGCCCGCAACTCTGCCGGCTCTGTCACGGTCGTTAGCACCAAGCGCACGGGATATGAGGCTTGACACGCCGACACCCGTGCCGGTGGCAAGGCCTATCATGATATTCTGCGCCGGAAACACCAGCGACAGCGCCGTCAGGCAGTCCTCGGACACCTGAGCGACATAGATGCTGTCAACGATATTGTACATCGCCTGCACGAGCATCGACAGCATTATCGGCACTGCAAGCGTAAGGAGCAGTTTGCCCTCCGGCATCTGCCCCATTCTGGCGGAGCTTATCCCGCCTTGTTTCTCATTCATTTTAATTCAACTCCTGTTGGACTTAAAAAGTCCACCGTCAGGTGGACTTTTTAACGCTTCGGTTAACTAATTCGCCTGCCATGCCACGTTTGAGCTCGCAGATGCGCAGGAGCCTTTGACGGGTGGCATCGTTCATGCCGCAGTTCATCCAGTCGATGACCATGCCGAAGCAGCCGCACTTGAGATAGTGGATGATGGCATCCTTATCCTCGGCCGACAACGGCGCATCGGGGAAGGCGGTCTCAATATAGGTCGTGACGGTGTAGCGGCATATCTCCCAGAGATAATTTTCGTAAATGTCACGGTTCGAGGACTTGTATATATGCAAAAGAGCCTTCTTATGCTCCACGGCAAAGCCCATGGCGACACGCAGACATTCCTCAATGGAGTCCAGCGAGGGATAGGTGCTTATGATGCGGTCTATCTCGCTTATGAATATCTCCTCGATGAGGGCGGGAATGTCGTCGTAATGATAGTAAAAGGTGTTGCGGGTCATGCCGCAGGCATCGGTGATGTCCTTAACGGTGATCTTGTTTAAGGGGTGCTCGTCGAGCAAGGTCAGAAAAGCGTTGCGGATAGCTTTTTTCGTAAAAGTGGCCATATTTATCCCTCCGATTGTAGAATAACATAAAATTTAAAAAATTACAACAAATATGTTCCCTTGCCAAGTGAGGCAAAATGACAAAAAATTTGACAGAATGTGACGATATAGGGGTTTACCTGCGCCGTATTTTTTGATATAAATAGCGTAATAAAACTTTCTGTGGCGGTGAATGAATGATATTTTTGTACCTTGCTTATCTGTTTTTCCTCGGCTCGCTTGCCGGCTGGGTGATGGAGGTCTTGTTCCGCAAATTCTTCTCCGACTCCAACCCCGAGCACAAGTGGATAAACCCGGGCTTCTGCGTGGGTCCGTATGTTCCGCTTTACGGCTTCGGCCTGTGCTTTTTGTACCTGCTTGCCGACTTCGGCGAAAAAAGCGGACTTGTCGCCACGACCGGCGGCACGATAGCGGTGCTCGTCATGATGGCCGCCGCAATGACGGCGGTGGAGTACATTGCCGGTATCGTGAGCCTGAAGGTGTATAACCTGCGTCTGTGGGATTACAGCAACAACTGGGGCAACTTAAACGGCATCATCTGCCCGCTGTTTTCGGCCATCTGGGCGGCGATCGGCGCAGCGTATTATTTCCTGCTGCACCCTCTGGTGACCGAGCTTTTGGTGTGGCTGGGCAACAATCTTGAGTTCCTGTTCGTCGTGGGCTTTTTCTTCGGTGTGTTCACCATCGACATCGTCTACTCTGCGGGCATCGTGACCAAGCTGCGTACCTTCGCAAAGGAAAACGACATTATCATCAAGTACGAAAACCTCAAGGCGCACATCCGCAAAAACCACGAGCGATTTGCCAAGAAAACGAACTTCCTGCTGCCGTTCAAGTCGGATATCCCGCTTTCCGAGCACCTCAAAAACGCACACAGCGCCATCGAGCAGATCCGTGCACGGCGTAAATAAAAAATATTGCTTCCTCTCATCGAGGAAGCAATTTTTTTAGCGTGCAGAAAAGTCCATGACTTTTTTTGCACGCTAAAAAAACACGCCACATTTTTTGTGAAGCTTTGCTTCACGAAAAATCTCGCTATGCTCGTCAAAAAGCCTGATAACTCAGGCGTTTTTGATGGCTATAATCCAATTTGAGGCGGGACCTTGTCCCCCTCACACTCCCCCTGCTGCGTATTGGAACTTGCTCGTTGCGCCTATATTTCCCAGTTCTATGTTGTAAAATTTCTATGAAATCGTATCCCCCCGGGGGGCTTGCGGAGAGACTTTTCGTGTATTAAAATCTTAACAAATCCATTTTGAAAGGAAATTTTGCATGAAAAAACTCATAGCCGCATTGCTTGCCTTTGCAATGCTGTTCAGCCTGTGCGCCTGCGGCGGCACAAACAACGACAACAAAACAAACGACAAGACCGGGACAAAGGTAGTCACCGATGCCTGCGGCAGGGAAGTCACCATCCCTGAGACCGTCAAGTCCGTCATCTGCGTGGGCGTAGGCTCGCTGCGCTTTACCACCTACATGAATGCGCTCGACCTTCTCGTCGGCGTTGAGGAAAACGAGCTGGGCGTGGGCGCTCAGAAGCCGTTTGCGTACCTGCACCAGGATGTGTGGGAGAAGCTTCCCCAGACCGGCAACAACGGCGAGACCTACGACGAACAGATAATCTCCGCAAATCCCGATGTCATCATTGCCAATATGGACAAGGACACCGCCGACGCTTATCAGAAGAAAACCGGCATCCCCGTCGTGACCATCCCCATGGTCGAGGGTATTCTGGACGATGCGGTGTTTAATATGATAAACCTCCTCGGCGAGGTCTACGGTAAGCAGGACAGAGCCAAGGAGCTCACCGATTACCTCACGGCGATGAAGCAGGATATCGCCGACCGTGTCGCAAAGGTCGACAAGGACAAGATTCCCTCCGTGTATGTCTCCGGCGTTTCCTTCAAGGGCGCTCACGGCTTTGAGGGCACCGAGGCCGGCTACGCACCGCTGACCGCACTCAAGGGAAATAACATCGCCGACGCCACCGGCAAGTCCGGTGCCTTCGACATGGACATCGAGCAGGTGCTCAAGGTAGACCCCGATTATATTTTTGTTGACACAAGCAACCTCGATCTGGTAAAACAACAGTATGCGGAAAATCCGGCGTTCTACAACAGCCTGACCGCCGTCAAGGAAAACCGTGTGTTCTCGCAGATAAGCTTCCGCTTCTGCGCAACGAATGTCGAGCTTGCGCTTGCGGATATGTATTACATGGCAACGGTCATATATCCTGAGGCCTTTGCCGATGTCGACCCCGTTGAGAAGGCAAACGAGATCTTCAAGATGTTCCTCGGCACAGACGATTTCTATTCGACCCTCAACGAAGCCGGCTACAGCTTCGGACCGGTTGATATCACAAAGTAAACGGAGATAAAAATGCAGACAGACAGCGCATACGCCAAAAATAAATATAAGAACATCCTTGTGCTTGCGGCGCTTGCCGTGCTGCTTTTGGTGTTTGCGCTGATCTCGTTGAAGTGCGGGTCGTATTCGACCTCGGTCGCAGAGCTTGTACGGGGCGTTTTCGGCACGGCTGACGAGCGCATAAACGCCGTCGTGCAGGGTGTGCGCCTGCCGAGGATATACACCGCCGTCGTGTGCGGTGCAGGTCTCGGCGTGACCGGCTGCATCTTGCAGGCGATACTCAATAACCCCCTTGCCTCGGCATCCACACTGGGCATCTCGCAGGGCGCAAGCTTCGGCGCAGCGTTTGCAATAATGGTGCTCGGAGCGGGCACGGCGGGGCTTGCCGACTCCGTTCTGGTGTCGGTCTGCGCATTTGTAAGCAGTATGCTGGTTTCCGTCATCATTCTGGGGCTTTCAAAGCTTCGTGCCATCGGCCCCGAGGCAATGGTGCTTGCCGGTGTTGCGCTCAGTGCGCTTTTTTCCGGTGCGACCACGCTTTTGCAGTATTTTGCGAGCGAAACGGAGCTTGCATCGTTCGTGTTCTGGACCTTCGGCGATCTCGGCAGCACGACTCGCAGCGATATTCTCGTCATCACCGTTGTTGTTGCGGTTTTCATGGTGTATTTCATACTCAACCGCTGGAGCTACAACGCTCTTGCTGCCGGTGAGCACACCGCCGTTTCGCTCGGCGTGAATGTCGGCAGAACGAGGGTCATAAATATCCTCGCCTGCTCGTTCGTTGCGGCGACCGTCGTGTCGTATATCGGGCTTATAAGCTTCATCGGCCTGTGCGCACCGCACATCGTGCGCAGGCTCGTGGGTTCAAACTACACATGGCTCATTCCGGGCTCGGCGTTCATGGGAGCGGTGCTCATGCTTGGCGGCGACCTGGTCGCCCGCACGGTAATCTCGCCCGTTATCCTGCCCATCGGCGCCATAACCTCGTTCCTCGGTGCGCCCATGTTCCTGTATCTTCTTTTCAAGGGGGGCAGCAAGCGTGCTTGAAGTTAAAGACCTCTCCTTTGCCTATTCAAAAAACGGCAGAAAGATACTCGATGATGTGTCGTTCCACCTCGAGCAGGGTCAGTTCATGGCGGTGCTCGGCAATAACGGCGCAGGCAAAAGCACTCTCATCAAGTGCATCGACAGGATAAATCCCGCCACCTCCGGCAGCGTTCTCGTTGACGGACAGAGCATCGAGCATATGCAGCGCAGAACGCTTGCGCAGTCGGTCGCATATGTGCCGCAGAGCACCCAGCCGACGCATACTCTGGTGTTTGACGCAGTGCTTTTAGGCCGCAAGCCCTATATCAAATGGGGCGTCACCGCCGAGGATGAGCACATCGTCGCCGAGGTGCTCGATATGCTCAATTTGCGGCACCTTGAGTCGAGGTATCTCGACGAGCTGTCCGGCGGCGAGCTTCAGAAGACCATGCTCGCCCGTGCGCTCGTGCAGCAGCCGAAGTATCTGCTGCTCGACGAGCCGACAAGCAGCCTTGACCCGAACAATCAGCACGAGATGCTCCATGTTATCCGTGACATTGCGCAGGAGAAAAATATCGGCGCTGCGATAGTCATCCACGACCTCAATTTGGCCATGCGCCACTGCGACCGCTTTTTGTTCGTAAAGGATGCCAAGGTGTTCTCCTTCGGCGGGGTCGAGACAGTCACGCCCGAGACTATTCAGGCCGTCTACGACCTGCGTGTCGATATCATCGAGCACAAGGGTATAAGAGTCATCGTTCCGTACTGAGGAGGAAATGCAATGATAAATATGATAAATAAAGAGCTTTGGAAAAAGTGCGCCGAGCATCACGGCCACGAGTGCCCCGGCCTTGCCATTGGCTACCGTGCATCGCTGTATGCCGCCGAGCTTTTGGGCGTTGAGCCGAGCCCCGGGTCGGGCGTTAGCTGCGTTGCCGAGACCGACAAGTGTCCGGTCGATGCCGTGAGGGTCATTTTCGGCTGCACCGAGCAAAACGGCAAACTGAGCTTTGATCTCACCGGCGAGATGGCGCTCACCTTCACCGCCCCCGGCGGCAAGTCCGTCCGCTTAGAGCTCACCGACCTCGGCCACGACCTGCCCAAGGCCGAAAAGTTCACCCTCTTCCACGAAGCTCCCATAGAGGACATGTTCAAAGTCTCCTAAAAGCACCCACGGGTGCTTTTTTAATGCCCCTTTGTTGACCGGTTGGTAAATTTGTGGTAGCATTTGCGCTGAAAGGTCGTGTGGTCATGGATAAAAACGCAATCAAAATTCACATTCTGCACTGCGGAACAATAACGATACCGGCGAACATGGCGTATATAAAAGACAGCGCGCTCAAGCGGGTGACGCTCCCTGTGAGCGTGTATCTCGTCGAGCACCCCGTGCACGGCAAAATTCTGGTCGAGACAGGGCTGTCTGCTGACTGCAATGAGGTCATGCCCAAGTACCTGCGGGACTTTTACCGTCCGCAGGTCGAAAAAGGTCAGACCGCCAAAGAGCAGCTTGCGGCGATGGGCATCCGCCCCGAGGACATCGACCTTGTGCTCATAACCCACAACGATGTTGACCACACCTGCGCCCTCAAGGATTTTGCGGGCAAGGCAAAGCGCATCGTCATGGCCGAGCATGAGTATTTCTGGTCGTGCCGCACGGTGTACCGTGTCCGGCAGGTGTGGGAGACCTACATGCCGTACAAGGACATCATCGAGCGCCCGTTTTACTTCGGCACGGCGCAGGGGCCTATAGGCCGAGGCTTCGACCTTTTCGGCGATGACAGCGTTTTGTGCATCGCCTGTCCCGGCCACACCGACGGGCAGATGGCGGTCATGATAAACAAAGCGCCGTCAGGCCGCTTTGTAAACGCCGCCGACGGAATTTACGGCAACGAATTTGCGATCCTCGCCTCCGATGTCGCCTTCTCGCAGCGCAACATCGATGACCTTGTCATCCCGGGCTACGGCTTTGCCCGCAAGCGGCAGCGCAAGTCGATTCAGTGGCTCAAAACGATGCAGGCAGACCCCAAATGCGTGGGCATTTTCTGCTCGCACGATGCGAATGTCACGCCGCAGACGATTGAGTATTGACAAATCGACCACAATGCGTAATTTTATATTTACCACTTGGTAAATATAAAATTACGGAGGACGAAACCATGGGCTTTGATCTTAGAAAGGAAGCAAAGTTCTTGAGCACCCGTATGGATGACAAGACCGCAGCTTCGGTCGGTTTGGGTGCGGCGCTGATGCTCGTGTTCGGTCTCGGCACAAGCGTTTGCATGCTCGTGTTCGGCCTGCTCGGTGATGCGCTGACCAGAAAATATAACAAATACATCCTCAAAGTGAGCACCGTCCTCATCATCACCATGGGTCTCATGCTCGCCGTCAAGGGCATTAAAATGCTGTGACTTGACCCGCAGCCACCAACGCCCCTGTGCATAAAGCACAGGGGCGTTTTCGTCATTATGCAGAGCTTTTTCCTTGATAAATCGGGCTTAAAGCGCAAATTATGTACATGGCCTTACCAATACTGATAGCTATAACCTACAAGATGTAAGCATCCCCGATAGCATTGATTCTATCGGAAGCTACGCATTTTTAAACTGTTACAATCTAAAAACAATTACTATTCCAAGCGGCGCAACGATGATCGGTGATAATGCGTTTAGAAACTGCACAAGTCTCGAAGCAATAGCAATTCCCGATTCGGTCACCTTTATCGGGGGTGGAGCATTCTATTCTTGCAGAGAGCTTAAAAACATTGAACTTCCAAGTAATATTACGAGTGTCAAGGGCGACACATTCTTTTACTGCGACAGTATTGAAAGCGTCAACATTCCGTACGGCACTACATGGATTGGGGATGGGGCATTTACGGCTTGTAGTGGTATGAAGAGTATAACGATACCCAACAGTGTCACTGGCATTGGAGAGTGGGCATTTGCAGGCTGTGATGCATTAAAAGATGTATATTATTCAGGTACGGAGAAGCAGTGGGAAGAATTGAAAGCGGAAATGGGTGCTGAAAATACACCCATAGAGAACGCAACGATTCATTACATCAAACTAGCGCCTACCGCCCCCAGACTAAAGATCACAACCTCGGCAGGTAAGCCGCAAATCTACTGGAACGCAGTAAACGGAGCGGTAAAGTATTGGGTGTATCGCAGTACCGACGGCAAGAAGTTCAAGTATTTTGACAGCACGACCAAGACCAGCTACACCAACTCCGGTGCGGCATCCGGCACGAAGTATTACTACCGTGTCAAGGCCGTCGCGGTCGTGAACGGTAAGAATGTCGCTTCCGCCAACAGCAGCACAAAGAGCCTGTTCACCTCGCTTGCAAAGCCTTCGGTGAGCATCACGACCTCGAACGGCAAACCCAAGGTGACTTGGAAAGCGGTCACGGGTGCGGACAAATACTATGTCTATCGCTCCACCGATGGCAAGACCTTCAGCTACTGGGACAGCACGACCAAAACCACCTACATAAACAGCGGCGCAAAGAAAAATACCAAGTACTACTACAAGGTGAAAGCCGTCTGCGCATCAAACTCTAACGCAAATTCCGCACAGAGCAGCGCAGTCAGCATCAAAGCGACAAAATAAACCACAAGCCCCCGTGGAGACACGGGGGCGATTCAATGAAAAAAGCACCCCGAGGTTCGGGGTGCTTGAATTTTATTTGGAGTTTTTGCGGGCTTCTTCGAATTTGCGGAGGGCTTCCTCGTACTCACGGCGGGCGGCCTCAAAGTCCTGCTGGCGGGTCTCCTCTTCCTTGCGGCGAGCTTCGGTCTCCATACGCTCGGTTTCCTCGTTCAGGCGCTTGGTCTGCGCCTGCATGCGTGCGACAAGGTCGGAGGGGATGGTGCTGCCGTCGACCACGGTCGGCTCGTCGGGAGCGGCGGTGGGCTCGGGCCGTATGACCTTTTCCTCCGCAGCGGGAGCTGCGGGTGCGGGCGCTGCATCTGCGCTGCCCCAGCCGATATCGTCGTCGTCCTCGTCGGTCTTTATGACGCGGCGGGGCTTTTCCTTCTTCTCGGGCTTTGCGGCCTTCACCGCTGCAGGAGCGGCACCTGCGGGCACAACGCCTCGCTTATACGCCTTGGTGCAGACGATGCAGACGATGACCGCCAGCAGCGCTGCGACCAAGATCGCCATCATTGCGGCAAATTGCAGCGAACCGTTGCCGCTGCCGTCCTCGAGGGCGTACACAAAGTAGCGGTAGTCGTTGACATAGCCGTAGATGTTCAGCGCTGCGGCGCTTGCTGCGGCAGCGCAGGCGAGAACGAGTGCGGCCACGAGCGTCTGGAGCTTGGGGCGGAACGCAACGAGGATGCCGATCGCACCGGCGACAAGGCCGATGACGGCGAGTATCCTGAGCAGCGAATAAAGCTGCTGGCGCAGAGCCAGCTCCTGCTGGACGCTGTCGGCCTCCTCCTCGACATAGGCGCTGGCGGCGGCGAGCACCTCATCATAATCCTCTCTGTCGGTGACCTTTTCGGCGATGCCGTCGTTTGCGAGCAGAATTTTGATGCCTGCATCGACTATCTCCTGCGCATCCTCCATCTCCTCGAGGTTCTGCAGGTCGTTTGCCATGGAGGCGCTGTTGCTTGCCATCTTGCGCTTGCCTGCTGCAAGCTGCTCGGCAGCGTCGGCAAGCTGAGCCTTACCGTCATCGAGCTTGGCCTTGCCTGCGGCAAGCTGCGCATCGCCGTCGTCAAGCTGCTTTTTTGCAGCGGCGAGCTGCTCCTTGCCTGCGGCGAGCTGCTCCTTGCCTGCGGCGAGCTGCTCTTTACCGGCGGCAAGCTGCTGCTTGCCCTCCTCGAGCTGAAGCTCTGCGTCGGCTATCTGCCTGTCGGCATCGGCAAGCTGCTGCTTTGCGGCGTCGTATTCGTTGAAAAGCTCCGTCACGGTCTTGTTATAGCCGAGCGAGCGAAGCAGGATATTCAGCCCCACCTCGGTGTAATTGCCGCCGGTCGTGCCGTGGAGCTTATCGTAATAAGGCTTTGCCTTGTTGTAGATAGGCGTGACCTCGTCGAGCTTCGCCTGACCCTCGTCACGCTGCTTTTTCGCCTTGGCAAGCTGTTTTTCGCCGTCGGCTATCTGCTTTTCGCCGTCGGCTATCTGCTTTTCGCCGTCGGCAATTTCCTTTTCCTTTTCGGCAATGAGCTTCTCGGCGGCGGCGTAATCCGCCTTGCCCTTATCCAGCTGCGCCTTGGCGGCGTCATACTCCTTCTGACCCTTGTCAAGCTGGGCCTTGCCCTCGTCATACTGCTTCTGACCGGCGCTTATCTTGCTGCTGCCGTACTTATCGGTGACAACGGCTGTGGCGTAGTTCTTGGCGGTCTTGTCGCCGCCATTGTCCTTTATCTCGTCATAGCGCTCGGAGATGAGGGCTATCGAGTCGCGGATATCGTCATTTTGCAGATTGGATCTGCGCAGGATGCCGGTTATATCCTCGAGACCGGCGGCAGCGGCGAAAAAGCCGAACACCGAAGCGATCACAAGGCAGATGCTGATGACGGCCAGTGCGATTCTTTTCATTTATTTTCTTCCTTTCTCGTAAACGAACAAGCGATCCCCCGATTTACTTGCCCGCCGTATGCTTGCGTGCGACCTCCTCGAAGTCATCCTCAAAGATGGGCGGTACACGGAAATGAATTTTCTTTGCAAAGGTTGTTTTCTTTATAAACTTATCGCCCCACAAAAGCAGCTGCGGCAGAACGAACATGACGAGCAGCAGCGAGATGAATGTGCCTCGGCCGAGTGCGATACCGATATCGGAGGTAATTGCCTCGGTGGACAAAAATCCGATGAGCAGACCCGCAATGGCAAGGATGCTGCCGGAGGTGATAAGTGTGGGCAGAGCGCCGTTGAGTGCGGCGGTTATCGACACACGCTTGGAGTTGTTTTGCCGCAGGGTGATGTAGCGGTTTGAAACGACGATGGCGTAGTCGATATTTGCGCCCATTTGTATAGCCGTGACGATGAGGTAGCCGACGAAGAATATCGGCTCGTTCGTCACATACGGCCAGGTGAAGTTAATCCAGATGCTGCCCTGGATGACCGCAATGAGCAGGACGGGAAGTCCGGCCGAGCGGAAGGTGAACAAAATCACGATGACGACGAACACGACCGAGAGGATGCTGACCATGGCGTTATCCCTCGTGTAGGTTTGCTCAAGGTCACGGGAACAGGTGGCGTCACCTGCGACATATATCGTGCCGTCGTAATACTTTTCGGCGATGTTGTGAATTTGGCCGATGAGATCATACGACTGCTGCGACTGCACATCGGTGTCGCAGTACACCAGCATGCGGCTGTAATCGGGGCCTTGGAGCTGCGCTTTGGCATCGGAAAGCTGAGAGTTAAGATCCTCTATCATGCTCTTCTGCTCGGCCGTGACCTCAACATCGCCCTTTTCCACGACCTCGTACAGGAAGGAAAACAGGTCTATCATCCGCACCTTGTAATTGTGCAGATCCTGACCGACCTGCTTGTAATCGTCATGCGATGCGCCGTAGTAGGCAAACAGCGCCGAGGCAGTCATTTCGTTAAGCCCTGCGATATCGCAAAATTCGTCTATCGTGAGCTTGTCGGTGAGCTTATAGCCGTCCGTCACCTCGGTTATGGCGATGCCCTGAACGGAGGTCACATGGTCAAGCTTCGCTATCTCCTTGAGCATGTCCGCCTCGGCCTGATAGTCGCCCGTCGGGACGACGACGGCCATCATGTTGCTGTAGCCGAAGGTGTCGTTTACCTCGGCACGGGCAAGCTGCCGGTCGTTGAGGTTAAGGGGCATTGCATCGGAGTAATTATATGAAAACGGGCAGTGCAGCGCACAGTAGCCGCACACGATGAGCACAACGGCGAGTATCGGCGGGACGATCTTCCTCGTTTTCCATGCAAAGCGGCCGGCAAAGTCGATGTGCGGGATGACGCTGCGGTGGCGGGTCTTGTCGATTGCCTTGTTGAAGGTCAGAAGAAGCCCCGGCATGAGCAGGAACACCGACAGCATCGAAAGCAGGATCGATTTTATGAGCACCCGCCCGAGGTCGCTGCCGAGACCGAACTGCATGAACGCCATGGCGGCAAGTCCGCCGATGGTCGTGAGGCTGCTGGAGGATATCTCGGGAATGCCCTTTGTAAGGGCGTCTATCATTGCCTGTCTCGGCTCGGAATGCTGCTTTTCCTCGGCGAAGCGGTTGCACAAAATGACGGCGTAGTCAATGGCAAGCGCAAGCTGAAGTATAAGCGTCACAGCATTGGAGACATAGGAAATTTCCTTAAACAAAAAGTTCGTTCCGAACTGTAAAAGCGCCGCCGCACCGAAGGTCACGAGCAGCACCGGCACCTCCGCAAAGCTGCGGGAGGTCGCAAGCAGCAGAACGATGACGATGACGACCGATATTATGCCGACGACCAGCATCTCGCTTACTATCTGCACCGAGGGGTTATAGCCGACCTGCGTGTCGTAATACACCGTGTAGTCGGACAGGATGTCCTCTATATCCTCAAGGGCGCTTAAGCTGGCCTCGTCATTGTCGCCGCCTGCGAAGGTGACGGAGAACATCGCACGGTTTTTGGTGTAATGCAGGCTCGAATCGTCAAAGCTCACGGACCTCGCACCGTCAACGGCGGCAATGTCGTGGTATAGCTCCAACGCATCGGAATAGCTTATGTCCTCGACCATGATCCTTGCGGTGCTGTAGGTCGTAAACTCCTTGCCCATAACGCCGAGCGCCTGACGGGTCTCGGAATTTTCCGGCAGGAAGGTGTAGAGGTCGGAGTTGACCTTGACCAGCCCCGAGGTGAATATTGAAAGCACCGTCGCCACGGCAAAAATTATCATTATTAACTTTCGCCTGTCGACGATAAATGTTGCCAGTTTGTGCATACTCCTGCCCCTAATACACATTTAATAGATATACCTTTACATAATATAATAAAATGCCGATTTATTCAAGATGCAGAAATAACTTTATTAGAAAATTAACAAATAAATTTTCGCATTGCTTGAAGTTTCAATAATATCGTTATATAATACTTTGACTACGCTGAGCGATGGAGGGATGCGCCGTGGTATCGCTGCTGTCCAAAATTTTCATAAAAAACCGTGACGATGTGACCGATCCGGCAGTCAGGAAGGCCTATGGCAGCCTGTGCAGCGCATTGGGCATCGTTTTGAATGTGCTGCTGTTTGCGGGCAAGTACATTGCGGGTGCAGTCTCCGGCTCTATCGCCATCACCGCCGATGCATTCAACAACCTGTCAGACGCAGGCTCGTCGGCGATATCGCTCGTGGGCTTTCATCTGTCGAGCAAAAAGCCGGACCTTGACCACCCGTTCGGCCACGGCAGGCTTGAGTATATCTCCGGTCTTTGCGTTGCAGCGCTCATACTCGTCATGGGCGTGGAGCTTCTCATAAGCTCGGTACAAAAGATAATAACACCCGAGCCTGTCGAAACAGGTCTGCTTCCGGCGGCGATATTGATAGTTTCCATCGCCGTCAAGGTCTATATGTCGGCGTATAACCGCTCTGTCGGCAAAAAGATTTCGTCGTCGGCGATGCAGGCAACGGCGGCCGACAGCCTGTCGGATTCCATTGCGACTACGGTCGTTTTGCTGAGCATGGGCGTGAGCTATTTCTTTGATGTGAACATTGACGGCTATGCCGGTGTGCTCGTTGCGCTGTTCATCCTCTGGGCAGGCGTCGGCGTTGCGAGAGACACGCTCTCGCCGCTTCTCGGTCAGGCGCCCGATCCCGAGCTCGTGCAGAAGATAGAGGATATCGTTATGAGCCGTGAGGAGATAATCGGTATGCACGATCTTGTCATGCACGATTACGGCCCGGGCAGGCTCATGATAAGCCTGCATGCCGAGGTCGACGGCAGGGGAGATATCTTTGAGCTGCACGACGCAGTCGATACCGTTGAGCGCACGCTCGCCCATGATCTCGGCTGCGAAGCGACGATACATATGGATCCCGTCGTGTGCGACGACGAGGCGGTCGATGCCGAGCACAAAAAGCTTCTGGAGGTCATCGCCGGAATTGACGATGTCATCGGCGTGCATGACTTCCGCATGGTCGCAGGGCCGAGCCACACCAACCTCATTTTTGATGTTGTCGTCCCCTGCGGTATCGCAAAGACCGCAGACGAGGTGCGAGCCGAGGTGTGCGCCGCCGTTGAGGCGCAGATGCCCGGGCGATTCGCCGTTGTTAATGTTGATACCTCATTCGTGAGATAAGGAGACCCATGGATAAGACTTTACAGAAAACCAAGCTCTTTCCGAGTTACGCATACCTGCCGCTTATAATAACCGTTCTGCTGCACATGGCGATATATTGGGGCACAAAGGCGATCAGCGGAAACGCCGTGCACCACAGCATCCCCGTGTCGTTTGAGGATGCCATACCTTTTGCGCCCGAGTGGGTCACGGTCTACACGGCGACATTCATCTTCTGGATACTCGGCCTTGCCGTTTGTATGCGTCAGGAGCGGGAGCTGTGCTTCAGGATGTTCACCGGCCTGTACATTGCCGAGCTTATATGCGCCGTGTTCTTCATCGCTCTGCCCACCGTCATCGACCGTCCCGAGGCAGCGGGCGGCCTGTATTACGACAGGCTGCTTGCGCAGCTTTACGCCTCCGATCAGCCGACGAACCTGTTCCCGTCCATGCACTGCATGTTCGCCTACATGGTGTTCCGCGGCTTCATGATAGCAAAGCTCGATAAGCCCGTGGTCATCGGCTCGGGACTGTTTGCGGCGCTCGTGTGCGCATCCACCGTGTTCGTCAAGCAGCACTTCCTTCTTGACACCTTCGCAGGCATCATCCTCGGCGAGGTCGCCGTTACGCTCTCGCTCAAAACGAATGCGTGGAAGTTAATGGATAAAATACATTTTAAACTCTTGCGTTTGCTCAAATAGTATGCTAAAATAGACAAAATTGCCGGAATAATTTAGATACGGTCGATGGGGGTCGACCGAAAACGGAGGGAAACATGGCACAGACCAAAAAGAAAAGCATATTTTTTGTTGTGGGACTCGTAGTGCTTGCAGCGCTCATCGTCATTTTGGCGGCCTCGCTGTCGGCGTGCTCCGGCGATGACAACGACAAGAACGAACCCGCCCCGACCGAGACGGTGCAGCCCGAGGCGACCGCCGAGCCGACTTCGGCCGATGCTTCGACCGTCAACGGCAGCAATGACGCAGCCGTGAGCGGCAGCAAGGCAGCCGCCGAAAAGCAGCCGACAAAGAGCGGCAGCGGCTCGAACAGCGGCTCGACCGCAAATAACGGCGGCAGCAAGGATAACGGCCGCGACAAGATCGATTACATCAAAAACTACGGCGACAATGTCGAAAAGGGCGTCGAGGGCGCAGCGGACGATTTCGTCGGCTCGCTCAAGGACATCGGCAATGCCTACGACAAGGGCGATGCCAACGGCATCATGAACACCGTCGGCGACTTTTCCAAGGGTCTCGGCGACTTCCTCGGCGGCGTAAAAGACAGCATCATCCCCTGATAATTCAAACGACAAACACTCCGTGTTTTTATGCGGAGTGTTTTTTGCTATTTGTCTCCTTTTCTTTGTTTTGCCAAAAGAAAAGGAGCAAAAGAAACGCAACCAAAGGCGCTTAGCCGCCCTTTGGAAACCCGACACAGAAAATTTTCCGACATTCTGTCTATCTGCGCTGCCCTCATCGGTGCATACACCTTAGAGTGAACGCCGTTCCGCCTTGTCAAGCATGTGCATGGCTTGATGTGCAGAACAATAAACGCAAAATTGCTTCTCATTAGTTGCAAACTAAACTATAGCTTTGTTTCTAATCAGAAATTCCGAACCTCGACCCAAGCTGCGCACTGAAACGCAGTAAACACACAAACCTATCGGCGCACTGCAAGCTTTTCGCACCCGCCTAACTGACGCAGTCCGTTAAACAAACGCACTGAAAGCAACTCGCAGAGGATTAAACCTCCGCAGATAAATCGGCCGGTGCACCGATACCCCGTACCGGGATTCCAAAGGGTGGTTAAACGCCTTTGGTCGCGTTTCTTTTGTAACTTTTCTTTGGCGAAACAAAGAAAAGTCTTTTCAATACGCATCAACGCTTCTGCTGTTCTTTATTGCCTCAGCCCGACCGGTGGGTGCGTGCTAAAGTTTAGTCTGACCATCAACCAATCGGGGCAGTGCAAGCTTTTCGCACTTATCTAACTGACGCAGTCCGTTGAACGGACGCACAAAAAGCTATTCGCAGAGGATTAAACCTCCGCAGCCAAATCGGCCGGTGCACCGATACCCCGTACCGGGATTCCAAAGGGTGGTTAAACGC